>VSSQ01000483.1_pt1 | contig 26073 bp, 39 predicted proteins | sample 4763081 | NCBI WGS metagenome assembly VSSQ01 (sample SAMN12137344, study PRJNA551015) | bioreactor metagenome | isolation source: SDC9 anaerobic chlorinated ethene degrading culture | place: USA: Knoxville, Tennesee | collected 2015-01-01
CACCGTCAGATTGACGTCGCGCAGCACGTGGAACGCCCCGTACCACTTGTTCATGTTCTCGATCTGGATCGCCACCTCGTCCGAGACCTGCAGCTTGCTGCGGTCGACGGGGCGCTCGATGTGCGGTTCCGACATGGGGGAACTCCTTAGCGATGGTCACGCTTCAGCTTGCGCTCGAGATACATCGAGTAGCGCGACATGCTGAAGTTGAGGATGAAGAAGATGGCGCCGACGAAGATGAAGTGCTCCCAGTAGGTGCCCTTCCAGGAGATGTCGGCGCGGATCGAATCGGGGATGGATTTCAGCGGCTCGAACAGGCCCACGAAGGTGACGAGCGTGGTGTCCTTGAACATGCCGATGAAGGTCGAGACGATCCCCGGGATCGAGATCTTCAGCGCCTGCGGCAAGATCACCAGCCGCTGCGCCTTCCAGTAATCGAGGCCGAGCGCATCGGCCGCCTCGTACTGGCCGCGCGGCAGCGCCGCGAGCCCGCCGCGGATCACCTCGGCGATATAGGCGGCCGAGAACAGCGTGACGAGGATCATCACCCGCAAGATGATGTCGAAGTTGGTGCCCGGCGGCAGGAAGTAGTTCAGCAGAAGCGAGGCCACGAACAGCAGGGTGATCAGTGGCACGCCGCGGATGAACTCGATGAACATGATCGAGAAGGTCTTGATCAGGAACATGTCCGACTGCCGGCCGAGCGCCAGCAGGATGCCGAGCGGCAGCGACATCGCGATACCGCCGGCGCCGAGCGTGATGGCGAGCAGGAAGCCGCCGAACTGGCGCGAGGCCACGGGCTCGAGCGCGATCGGCGCGACCCGGCTGAGGATCTCGTCGACCGGGCCCGGCACGAAGAGCCAGAACAGCACCGCTGCGACGACAGCGCCGAAGATCGCGAGGGTCGAGCCCCAGCGGGCCAGGACCCGCGCCACGAGGAAGCCCACGGCAAAGCCCGCGGCGATCATCCCCACCGGCCAGATCGAGCCGCCCCAGAGCAGCCAGATGGCGAGCAGCGGGAACACGGCCGAGAATTTCAGCATCCCCCGCGGCAACTGGGTGAACAGCACCGGCGCCACCGCGACGAGCATCAGCCCGAAGGTCAGCACCGGGCGCCAGAACAGCTCGGGCGGGTAGAAGCCGAAGATGAACTGCGTCCAGCGCGAGCGGATCACCGCCCAGCAGGCGCCGGTCGCGCCCTCGCCCCAGCGCTCGGCGATGATCTGCCGGCACTCGGGCAGCGAGTTTGCGGTCCACACACCATGGCGGAACCAGGGATAGAAATGGCTGACAAGGCCCCAGATCACGGCGAGCCCCGCGAGGGTGAGCACCGTGTTCAGCCAGCCCGAGAACAGGTTCTCGCGCACCCATTTCGACAGCCCCGTCTGCCGCGCGGGCGCGGGTTCGGGGGGAAGCATCGTCTTCCGGACGAAGACGGCACTGTGCGACGGTTCACTCATCTCAGCGCTCCTTCAGCCGGACCTTGTGGTTGTAGAAGTTCATCACCCCCGAGATCACCAGCGAGATCGCGAGGTAGATCAGCATCATCAGCAAGATCGCCTCGAGTTCGCGGCCGGTCTGGTTCAGCGTGATACCGCCGAGCGTGCCGCGCAGGTCCATGTAGCCCACCGCGATGGCGAGGGAGGAGTTCTTCGTCAGGTTCAGGAACTGCGAGATCAGCGGCGGCACGATCACCCGCAGCGCCTGCGGCAGGATCACCAGACGCATCGTCTTGCCGGGCCGCAGGCCAAGCGCAAAGGCGGCTTCGGTCTGGCCCTTGGAGATGGCGAGGATGCCGGCGCGCACGATCTCGGCGATGAAGGCGCCGGTATAAAGCGACAGTCCAGCCCAGAGCGCGACGAAGGCATTCGACACATTGGTGCCGCCGATGAAGTTGAAGCCCTTGAGCACCGGCCCGTGGATCTGGAAGCCGAGCGCCGCCAGCAGCGCGACGAGCGGGCCGGCGAGGATCAGCAGGCTTTTCCACCAGGTCACCGGCCGGACGCCGGTGGCGTCCTGCACGACCTTCGCATGGGCAAGCAGCTTGCGGTTCACCCAGATCGAGCCCGCCAGCACCAGGATGATCGCCAGCACGTTGAGCGAGACCGGCGTCAGTGCGGTGTCGATCACGCCGAGTGAGCGATCGAAGCTTGCCGAGGGAATGGCGGTGTAGCGGTTGGTGAAGGCGACAGAATCGAAGAGCAGCATCGAGGTGCTTGCCTCGCCAGTCGCCGGGTTCACCTTATAGGCATTCGGCGCCGGCGTGATCTCGGTCAGCACCGCCATCGCGACGAGAATCCACAGCAGCACCGGCACGTTGCGGAAGGTCTCGACATAGACGGTCATCAGCCGCGCGACGAGCCAGTTCTTCGACAGTCGCAGCACGCCGACGAAGACGCCGATCAGCGTCGCCGTGGCGCAGCCAAGCAGCGATACCCAGATCGTGTTCAGCAGCCCGACCAGCATCGCCCGCGCATGGGTGCTGTCGTTGCTGTAGGGGATCAGGTGCTGCGCAATGTCATAGCCCGCACGGTTGTCAAGGAAGCCGAAGTTGAAATCCTTGCCGAGGACCCTGAGGTTCTGGATCGTGTTGTCGACGAGCCAGCCCGCCGCCCCCATCACCACGATCAGCACGATGACCTGGATGGTGAGCGAGCGATAGCGGGTATCGTAAATAAGCTGACTGAGCCGGAACCCTCGGTCCGGCGCGTCGGATGCGCTGGTCATGGTGTATCCCCTGTTCCTGTCCGGTGTCCGGGCTTTTGCCCGTGTGAGGTGGGGTCAGGCCCCGCCGGCAGGTTTGCTTTTCATGGCAGAGGGGCGCCGCGGTGCGACGCCCCTTGCGAGTGCTGGCTCAGCGGAACGGCGGGGCGTACATCAGCCCGCCCTGGGTCCACTGCGCGTTCAGACCACGGGCGAGACCGATCGGGGTCGACTCGCCGATGGTGGCGGCGAAGATCTCGCCATAGTTGCCGCCGGCCTTGATCGCCTTCACGGCCCAGTCCTTCTCGAGACCAGTCATCGGCCCGAGATCGCCGTCGACGCCGAGGATGCGGTTGATCTCCGGGTTCTCGGTGCCCTTGGCGAGCTCGTCGATATTGGCCGAGGTGATGCCGTATTCCTCCGCCGCGATCAGCGCGAAGAGGGTCCAGCGCACGATGTCGCCCCACTGGTTGTCGCCATGGCGCACGGCCGGCCCGAGCGGTTCCTTCGAGATGATTTCCGGCAGGATGACGTGGTTTTCCGGATCGGCATAGGCGGCGCGGGTGGCGGCCAGGCCCGAGGCGTCGGTGGTATAGGCGTCGCAGGCGCCGGCCAGATACTGCTGTTCGCCTTCGGCGTTCGAATCAACCGCGATCGGCTGATAGGTCATGTTGTTCGCCTTGAAATAGTCGGCGAGGTTCATCTCGGTGGTGGTGCCGGTCTGGATGCAGACCGAGGCGCCGTCGAGCTCCTTGGCGGAGGTGATGCCGCTGTCCTTGCGCACCATGAAGCCCTGGCCGTCGTAGTAGTTCACGCCGGCGAAATCCATCTTCAGATCGGTATCGCGCGAGAAGGTCCAGGTGCTGTTGCGGGAAAGCAGGTCGACCTCGCCCGAGGTCAGCGCGGTGAAGCGGGTCTGGCCGGTGGTCGGCACGTATTTGACCTTCGTCGGGTCGCCCAGGACCGCGGCCGCGACGGCCTTGCAGATCGCGACGTCGAAGCCAGACCAGTTGCCGTTGGCATCGGGAGCGGCGAAGCCCACGAGGCCGGTGTTCACGCCGCAGTTCAGCACGCCGCGGGCCTTGACGTCCTCGAGCGTGGTCGCCGAAGCGATGCCCGCGGTCAGACCGGCCGCCATCAGCGTGCCGAAGAATACCGATTTCTTCATGTGTACCTCTTCCTGAGTTTCCGCCAGCGGACGGCGGCAAAAGTGCCCCTGTGGGGTCTGGAACGTTATTTGGGGGTCGCCCCCAGAGCCCGAGTTTGGTCCGAAGGATCAAAAAAGGTCAAGAGGAGTTGAACGACGCCGCGGCGTCGCCCGCCCAAAACACAGGCACATGAGTGAAAGACAGGCACGAGCCGCCGGCCGGCGGCCGCGCGCCTCAAAGTGCGTGACGCATCCGCCAGAATCGTTCGGCGGCGAGCAGCGCTTCGCGCTTGCGTTCGGCATGGGCGGCGGCCTCGTCGTCGGCGCCCCATTGCTCGGCCTGCCAGGCCTCGTCGAGCTGCGCGATCGTCCAGGCCTCGTCCGCCGTCAGCCGCCCCCCGGCCACGGCAAGGCCCAGAACGAGCGATCCGGTGAGGCCGACAAGGTCATGCAGCGCGGCAAGCTGCCATTCGTCCATCGTCGCGACGCGGGCCGAAAGCGCCGCCAGCGCCGCCTCGGGCTGCGCCACCGGCACCACGCCCTGTGTCACCGCAAGCCGCGCGCCAAGCGCCGCCTCGGCCCAGTCGAGAAGCGGGTCCCAGTGCGCGGACTGCCGCGCCACCAGCTCGCGCGGGGCCTCGGCGCGGTAGCACAGAAGGTCGGTGCCGCCATAGTCGGCGATCAGTGCGGCAACCTCGGCATGCTGGCTGCGCACCTTGTCGATCGCCGCATTCGCGCCGCGGGTCACCGGCATCGTCGCCGGGTCGATCTTTTCGTCCTGCGCCTGCCATTCGCGCGCGATCGCCTCGGCGAGCGCCCGGCTCGGCACGACGAGCGGCGCCTTCGCCGGGGTCTTCACATGCCGGCCGTCGAGGGTGACGGCAAAGCCGCCCGCCACCTCGGCGACCTCGGCCGATGTCCAGAACCGTTTCGGTGCCCAGGCACTCATGCGCATCCTCCCAGAAGCTCGTCCACCGCCGCCTCGAGCGCGGCGAAATCGCCGACCAGCCGGTCGGCTCCGGCGGCCACAAGGTCCTCGGCCGGGTGATAACCCCAGCGCACGCCGATGGTGGCCACGCCCGCGGCACGCCCCATCTCGATGTCATAGGTGGTGTCGCCGATCATCACCGCCTCGGCCGGATCAGCGCCGGCATCGGCGAGCGCCGTCAGCACCATCGACGGATGCGGCTTCGAGGGGTGATCGTCCGCCACCTGCCGGGTGAAGAAGGTGCCGGCAAGCCCGTGATGCGCCAGCAGCGCGTCAAGCCCGCGCCGCGACTTGCCCGTCGCCACGCCCAAAAGCAGATCGTCGCGCCCGGACAGACGATCGAGCGTCTCGGCCGCGCCGGAAAACAGCGGCGCCGGCTGCGCGATGCGGCGGTCCTGATAGCTTTTCTTGTAGAACTCGACGATCTCGGCGCGCGTCGCCGCGGGCAGCTCGGGCACCAGCCGCGCCACCGCCTCGGGCAGCGACAGCCCGACGATCGACAGCGTGGCGGCGCGCGAGGGCACCGGCAGACCAAGCTGCGAGAAGCCCCAGTCCATCGAGGCGCAGATCTGCGCCGCACTGTCCGAGAGCGTGCCGTCGACGTCGAAGATGACGAGCTTCATTCAAGCTCCTCGAACGGGTCGGCGGGCACGTCGTTCTCGTACCAGCCCAGCGTCTTCCAGGTGCGCTTCATGTGCTCGGGCAAGGGCGCGACCACGGTGATGCGCTTCTTGGTGATCGGGTGGTCGAAGCTGATCTGGCGCGCGTGCAGGTGCAGCTTGCGCGAGATCTCGCCGCCAAGCTGCGCACCCCAGCCGTCGCCCAGGTTCTCCTGCCCCGAGCCGCCATATTTGCCGTCGCCGATGATCGGATGGCCGATCTCGGCCATATGCGCGCGCAGCTGGTGGGTGCGGCCGGTGATCGGCACCAGCGCGACCCAGCTCACCCGCGTGCCGAGCGAATCGAGCACGGCATAATCGGTGGTGGCGCGTTTCGCCCCCTCGGTCGCGTCGACCTTCGAGGGATGGATGCAGATCATCTTCTCGCCCTCGCCGCCGCGGCCATGGCCCGGCGCCTTGACGAGGCCATAGCGCACCGTGCCCATCTTCGGGTTGGGCACACCGGCGACCGCCGCCCAATAGATCTTGCGCGTGGTCTTCAGCCGGAAGGCCTCGGACAGATGCCGCGCGATGCGGTCGGTGCGCGCGATCAGCAGCACGCCCGAGGTGTCCTTGTCGAGCCGGTGCACCATCTTCGGCCGGTCCTTGTAGCCAAAGCGCAGCGCGTCGAGCAGGCCGTCGACATGGCGGTCGCCCTGCCCCGAGCCGCCCTGCGAAGGCAGACCCGGCGGCTTGTTCAGCGCGATGATATGCTCGTCCTTCCACAGCACGCAGGACTGGATCATCTCGACATCGGCGTCGGAGATCTGCAGCCCCTCGCGGCGCTCGTCGGCGCGGCGCAGCAGCGCGGCGGCATCGGGCAGCGGCGGCACCCGCACCTCCTGCCCCGGCGCGACGCGGCTGTTCGCCTTGACCCGCCCGCCATCGACGCGCAGCTCGCCCTTGCGGCACATCTTCTCGATCGCGCCCTGCGTCAGCTGCGGGAAATGCTTCTTCAGCCAGCGGTCGAGGCGGCTTTCGCCCTCGGCCTCGGTCACCCGGATCGTCTGCACAGCGCTCATGCCAGTACCCATCTCATCAGATGCACCCCGAAGATCAGCCCGGCCAGGGCCGCGCCCACGGAGGCGAACACGTAAAAGGCCGCATGGCCCACATCACCCCGCTCGACCAGCGTCCAGGCTTCGAGCGAGAAGGAGGAGAAGGTGGTGAAGCCCCCGAGAATGCCCGTCGCGAGAAAGGCGTTCCAGTGCGTCAGTTCCTTCTGGCCAAGAAAGGTGACCAGCGCCCCCATGACGACCGAGCCGAGGATGTTCACGAAGATCACCCCGAGCGGTATCGTCTGTGGACCGAACGCACGCAGGATCGCCACGCCCGAGAGGTAGCGCGCCGAGGCGCCGATGGCCCCTCCGAGCGCGACCTGGAAAACGGTGGACAGCATCGGCTTCTCCTTTGCCGCCCTCAAAGCCTCCGGGGGGCGGAATGTCAAGTTTTGCGCTTGTCGCGCAGCTTCGCGAACCAGTCGACGCGCTTCTTCAGCTCGCGCTCGAAGCCGCGCTCGACCGGGGCGTAGAAGATCGGCCGCTTCATCGTCTCGGGGAAGTAGTTCTGCCCCGAGAAACCGTCCTCGGCGTCGTGGTCATACTGATAGCCGGCGCCAAAGCCCTGCTCTTCCATCAGCCGGGTCGGCGCGTTCAGGATGTGGCGCGGCGGCGGTTCCGACCCCGTCTTCTTCGCCGCCGCCCGCGCCGCCTTGTAGGCGATATAGCCCGCGTTCGACTTCGGCGCGAGGGCAAGATAGATCACCGCCTGCGCCAGCGCGAGTTCGCCCTCGGGCGAGCCGAGGCGCTCGTAGGTTTCCCAGGCGTGCAGGCACACGGTCTGCGCCTGCGGATCGGCAAGGGCGATATCCTCGACCGCCATCCGCACCAGCCGCCGGGCAAGGAAACGCGGGTCCTCGCCGCCCTCGAGCATCCGCGCATACCAGTAAAGCGCCGCATCCGGGTCCGAGCCGCGCACCGATTTGTGCAGCGCCGAAATCAGGTTGTAATGCTCGTCGCCGGACTTGTCGTATTTCGCCGCCCGCCGCATCAGCCGCGCCGAAAGCGCCTCGGTGTCGAGCGGCGCCGCGATCTTCCAGGCCATCACCTGCTCGATCAGGTTCAAAAGCGCCCGCCCGTCGCCATCGGCCATCTCGAGCAGCGCCTCGCGCGCCGGTGCCTTGAGCGGCAGCGCCCGGCCGAGCGCCTTCTCGGCGCGCTGCGCGAGGCGCTCGAGGCTTGCCAGGCTCAGCCGCTCGAGGATCAGCACCTGCGCGCGCGACAGCACGGCGGCGTTCAGCTCGAAGCTGGGGTTCTCGGTGGTGGCGCCCACCAGAAGGATGGTGCCATCCTCCATGTAGGGCAGGAAACTGTCCTGCTGCGCCTTGTTGAAGCGGTGGATCTCGTCAACGAACAGCAGCGTGCCCTTGCCCTGCGAGAAGCGCAGCCTTGCCGTCTCGAATACCTTGCGCAGCTCCGGCACGCCGGTGAAGATCGCCGAGATCTGCACGAAGGCGCGGTCGGTTTCGGACGCCAGAAGCCGGGCGATCGTCGTCTTGCCGACGCCCGGCGGGCCCCACAGGATGATCGACGACAGCGATCCCGCCGCCAGCATCGCGCCAAGCGGCGCCTCGGGGCCAAGCACATGTTCCTGCCCGATCACCTCAGAGAGGTGTTGCGGACGGATCTTGTCCGCGAGCGGGCGCGGCGCCTCGCGCGCGGGCTCCTGGGAGGGGCTGTCGAAAAGGTCGGACATGGTGGCCCACAGTATCGCCCCCGGACCGGGGACGGAAGGGGGGCCGGATCGGAGCGGGCCCGAAGGCCCGCCCCCGCATCGGAGCCGCTCAGTGCATCTTGCCGCTCAGGTCAATCGAAACGCACTGATAATCGCCGTCGTCGATGAACATCGGCCGGCCGATCGCTTCGGCGGCAAGGCCGCAGCGCCCGTACCAGCGCGGCCAGTTCGCCGCGGTGAGCGCGATGAGCCGCGTCGCACCGAGTTCACGCGCGGCGCTGGTCATCGTTTCGGCGAGTCGGAAATGCACCTTGCGGCGCAGGTTCTGCGGGATGTCGTGCGAGACGAACACCCGCGTGCTCTCCCAGATCTGCGGCGAGACGGGCGCCTCGTCGAAGAGCAGATCGGAAGGGATGGAGCCGCCAAGCAGCCCCTTTTGCGCGTCGCGGATCATGTAGCTGTAGATGCCGCAGCGCGCCGTGGTCGGCGTCAGCCGCATACCGGCCAGCACGTGGCCGAAGTCGTGGATCGCGATCCAGCGGCTTTGCGGGGTGTCGTACTGGTCGAACTCCATGCCCATCTCTTCGGGCAGGTCCCAGTTCTTCTGGACGATGAAGCTTTGCCGCCGTGCGCGAAACAGGTTTGCGAAAAGCTCGCCGTAGTTGTGCATGTTGGCAAAGGACAGGGTAGTGGTCTGCATGGTCTTTCTCCGGGTTGGCAGCTATGCCCGGGGCGGACCGTTGCAAAGGGACCTACAGCAGCCGGTACTCCTTCGCTCTCTGAATGGTTTCGGCAGTGGTGCGCGCCATCAGCCGTTCCCGAGCAGACAGGAGCCGGGCCTTGAGCGCGCTTTCCGAGATTCCGAGTTTTGCAGCGGCAGCGGCATGTCGGTCCCCTGCAGCGATACACCGCAGGGCCTCGATCTGAGCCTTCGTCAGGCTCTCCGGCGGCTGTGTAATGTCATGCAGTCGCCGGATCTGGTGCGAGATCGCGACAATCTCGTCATTGGTGAATTCCCGGTCGCGGCGGGTGAAGCTCGCGATCGTGCGCGAGCTGATCGGCCCGCAAGAGACGGTCAGCCCGTAATTCAGGCCGAATTTTCGCGCCTCTCCGAGAATGTTGAACGGGTCCGGCAGGGTGAACTCGCTCCAGCGCGAGGCGCCCTCGGTCGAGAAGCCCCAGGCGATGGTCGGGTCACGCAGCGCATAGGCCTCGCGCGTGTAATGCTCGCTCCAGGCCTCGGGATAGGTCTGGAACTGCATGATCGGAGCGGCGAAGCGGATATGCAGGCCGACGAAATAGCCGTCCGGTGCGAGACGGCCAAGCTCGGCAAGGCATTTGTTGATGTCTACATGAATGGACATGTCTTTTTAGACAGGCGCGCGGCAAAAGAATCAACTGGGAATTGTGTCCGGCCGATCAACTTTGGGGGGCCATCGCGCCAATCAACATGATTGCCCGGAAACAAAAAATCCCGCCCAGAGGGCGGGATTTCCGGCCTTCCCTTGCGGGAAAGGATCAGTCTTCGGCGGCCTCTTCGGCCTCGAGGCGGGCCTTGTCGGCGGCGCCCTTGGCCGAGTGGTCACGGTCGACGAATTCGATGATCGCCATCGGCGCCATGTCGCCATAGCGGAAGCCGGCCTTCAGGACGCGGGTGTAGCCGCCCTGACGGTCCTTGTAGCGCGCGGCGAGAACGTCGAACAGCTTCGCGACGTCCTTGTCTTCCTTCAGCATGGCCGCGGCCTGGCGACGGGCGTGCAGGTCACCGCGCTTGGCGAGGGTGATCAGCTTCTCGACGACCGGGCGCAGTTCCTTCGCCTTCGGCAGGGTGGTCTTGATCTGCTCGTGCTCGATCAGCGAGCCCGACATGTTGGCGAACAGCGCCTTGCGGTGTTCGTGGGTGCGGTTCAGACGGCGATAGCCGCGGGCGTGACGCATGGGTCTTCTCCGAAATTGCGTTTTGCTTTGTGTTGCGCCGCCTGCGTTGGACGGTGCGTCGTTGGGGCATCATGCCCATGTTTTCCCCGGCACCCCGGGCATTGAATGGGGGGCGTGTACTCCACGCCCCCCGAAAGTGTCAAGCGGCAGCGCTCAGAACTGGTCCTCGAAGCGCTTCGCCAGGTCCTCGATGTTCTCCGGCGGCCAGTCCTCGACTTCCATGCCGAGGTGCAGGCCCATGCCCGAGAGCACTTCCTTGATCTCGTTCAGCGACTTGCGGCCGAAGTTCGGGGTGCGCAGCATCTCGGCTTCGGTCTTCTGGATCAGATCGCCGATGTAGACGATGTTGTCGTTCTTCAGGCAGTTCGCCGAACGGACCGACAGCTCCAGCTCGTCGACCTTCTTGAGCAGCAGCGGGTTGAACTCGAGCCCGTCTTCCGCGTCCTGCTTCGAGGCCGATTCCGGTTCCTCGAAGTTGACGAAGATGCTCAGCTGGTCCTGCAGAATGCGCGCGGCATAGGCCACGGCGTCCTCGGGGGTCAGCGCGCCGTTCGTCTCGATCTTCATCGTCAGCTTGTCGTAGTCGAGCACCTGGCCCTCGCGGGTGGGCTGGACTTCGTAGGCGACCTTCTTCACCGGCGAATAGATCGCGTCGATCGCGATCAGGCCGATCGGCGCATCTTCCGGCTTGTTCTTGTCGGCCGCGACATAGCCCTTGCCGGTGTTCACGGTGAGCTCCATGAACAGGTCGGCGCCATCGTCGAGGTGGCAGATCACGTGGTCCTTGTTCAGGATCTCGATGCCGGCCGATTCCGAGATGTCACCGCCGGTGACGACGCCCGGCCCCTTCGCCGAGATCGACAGCCGCTTCGGCCCCTCGACGTCCATCTTGAGCGAAACGCCCTTCAGGTTCAGGATGATGTCGGTGACATCTTCGCGCACGCCGGCGACGGAAGAGAACTCGTGCAGCACGTTGTCGATCTGCACCGAGGTGATCGCGGCGCCCTGCAGCGACGACATCAGCACACGCCGCAGCGCGTTGCCGAGCGTGAGGCCAAAGCCACGCTCCAGCGGTTCGGCGATCACCGTCGCCTGACGCTGCGGGTCGTTGCCCGGCTTGACTTCAAGCTGCGTCGGCTTGATGAGTTCGGCCCAATTCTTGTGGATCATGCGTTCTGCCTCCATACCTGTCCCGTGCCCATGTCCGTAAGCGCGGAACGCCCGAGGTTAAAAACGTAAGCGACCGGGCCGCACGGGGATCCCCCGCACGGCCCGATCGGTAATAATCAGATCAGACGCGGCGACGCTTCGGCGGGCGGCAGCCGTTGTGCGCGATCGGGGTCACGTCACGGATCGAGGTGATCGTGAGACCGACGGCGGCCAGCGCGCGCAGCGCCGACTCACGGCCCGAACCGGGGCCCTGCACTTCGACGTCGACGGTCTTCAGACCGTGGTCCTGCGCCTTCTTGGCGGCGTCTTCTGCGGCCATCTGGGCAGCGTAGGGGGTCGATTTCCGCGACCCCTTGAAGCCCATGGTGCCCGAGGACGACCACGAGATGGCGTTGCCCTGCACGTCCGAGATCAGGATCTTGGTGTTGTTGAACGAGGAGTTCACGTGAACAACGCCAGCGGCGATGTTCTTGCGCTCTTTGCGCTTAACGCGGGTCTTGTCGCGAGCCATTGTCTCAGCCTCCCCTTACTTCTTCTTGCCGGCGATCGGCTTGGCCGGGCCCTTGCGGGTACGAGCGTTGGTGTGGGTGCGCTGGCCGCGAACCGGAAGGTTCTTGCGGTGACGCAGGCCGCGGTAGCAGCCGAGGTCCATCAGACGCTTGATGTTCATCGACACTTCACGGCGCAGGTCGCCCTCGACCGTGAGGTTGGCGTCGATGTATTCGCGGATGGCGAGCACTTCGGCGTCGGTCAGATCGTTCACGCGGCGGGTCGGATCGATGCCGACGGCCTCGACGATCTGGGTGGCGAACATCGGGCCGATGCCGTGGATGTACTGAAGAGCGATCGGGACGCGTTTCCCGGTCGGAATGTTGACGCCAGCAATACGTGCCAAAGCGTGGATCCCTTCGTTGCGGTTCCGTAGCGCCAGAACCTTTTTTCACAACAAGGCCCGAAACCTCTTGCTCCGGGCCCCTCACCTGAAGACTCAGGCGATTCTCTTGCGAGACGCTGTGACCTAGAGGCTTTTGCCCACCGGGTCAAGCGTCAAGATGTCACTCGGCCTTGCCGTCGAGGATCGCGGCCACGGCCGCGGCCACCGCGTCAATCTCGGCCAGCCCGTCGACGGTGAAGAGCTTGCGCGCGTGGTAGTAATACCCGATCAGCGGCGAGGTCTTCTTGTAATATTCCATCAGCCGGGTCTTGAGGCTGTCCTCGTTGTCGTCGGCGCGCCGCTTCATGTCGTGGCTGCCGCAGACGTCGCACACCCCCGGAACCTTCGTCGGCTTGGTCTCGTCGTGATAGACCTCGCCGCAATTGCCGCAGGTGTAGCGGCCGGTGATGCGGGCGACGAGCGCGGCGTCATCGACGCGCATCTCGATCACCGCATCGAGGGTCTGGCCGTTCTTCGCCAGCAGCTCGCCGAGTGCATCGGCCTGCGCCAGCGTGCGCGGGAAGCCGTCGAAGATGAAGCCCGAGGCCTGCACCGTGTTCAGCTTCTCCTCGATCAGGCCGATGACGATCTCGTCGGTCACCAGCTGGCCGCGGTCCATCACCTCGGCGACGCGGCGGCCCATCTCGGTCCCCGAGGTCTTGGCCTCGCGCAGCATGTCGCCGGTCGACAGCTGCACCATGCCGCGCTCCTCCACCAGCTTGCGCGCCTGCGTGCCCTTGCCTGCGCCGGGCGGCCCCAGCAGGATGATGTTGGTCATGTCACTTCCCCCGGTAGATCAGCGGCGTGCGGGCGCCTTCCGGCCCGACTTTTTCTTGCCGCGCAGTTGCGAACGTTCGATCAGCCCCTCGTACTGGTGCGCGAGCAGGTGCGACTGGACCTGATTGATCGTGTCCATCGTCACCGAGACCACGATCAGCACCGAGGTGCCGCCGAAGTAGAACGGGATCGACAATTGCGAGCGCAGGATCTCGGGCAGCAGACAGACGGCGGCGAGATAGGCCGAGCCGATCACCAGCACGCGCGCCACGACGTAATCGAGATATTCCTCGGTCTTCTTGCCGGGCCGGATGCCCGGGATGAAGCCGCCCTGGTTCTTCAGGTTGTCGGCAACCTCGTCCGACTTGAACGCCACGTTCGCGGTGTAGAAATAGGCGAAGAAGACGATCATCGCGGTGAAGAACGCGAGATAGAGCGGCTGGCCGGGGCCGAAATAGGCGAGAATCGTCGACATGATCGGGCCGGTCTGGCTGCCCGAGAAGGTCGAGATCGTGGTCGGCAGCAAGAGCAGCGACGAGGCGAAGATCGCCGGGATCACGCCCGCCGGGTTCACCTTGATCGGCAGATGCGACGAGCCGCCGTCATAGATCTTCATGCCGACCTGGCGGCGGGGATACTGGATATGGATCTTGCGCAGCGCGCGCTCCATGAACACCACGAAGGCAATCACCGCGATCACCATCACGATCACGCCGAGGATCACCGGGGGCGAGACGGCGCCGGTGCGGCCCTGCTCGAGGAAGCTGGCGAGCGCATGCGGGATGTTCGCGACGATGCCGACGAAGATGATCAGCGAGACGCCGTTGCCGATCCCGCGCGAGGTGATCTGCTCGCCCAGCCACATCAGGAACATCGTGCCGCCGACGAGGGTGATGACCACCGAGACGAGGAAGAAGATGCCCGGGGTATGGGCGAGATCGCCCTTCTCGAGGCTGACCGCCAGGCCCCAGGCCTGGAAGGTGGCAAGACCCACCGTGGCGTAGCGGGTGATCTGGTTGATCTTCTTGCGGCCCTGCTCGCCTTCCTTCTTCATCTGCTCGAGCGACGGCACCAGCGCGGTCAGCAGCTGCACGATGATCGAGGCCGAGATATAGGGCATGATGCCGAGCGCGAAGATGCCCATGCGGCCAAGCGCGCCGCCGGTGAACATCGACAGCATGCCGCCGATGCCCGAGCCCGCCTTGTCCATGAACTCGCGCAGTGCGTTCGCATCAATGCCGGGCACCGGGATGTAGGTGCCAAGCCGGTAGATAATGAGGAGGCCGATGGTGAAGTAGATGCGCTGCCGCAGCTCGGTGGCCTTGCCGAGGGCCTCCCAGCTGAGGTTCGCCGCCATTTGCTCTGCAGCAGAAGCCATATGCAGTCTCTTTCATGCGAAAGGCGCCGCGCGACGGTCTCCCGGTCGGCGGCGCCTGGAAAACTGTTACCTTATGTAAGCGGGCCGGAGCCCGCCGACAACCGCTTATTCAGCGGCGGGCGCGGCAACGGTCAGCTTGCCACCGGCCTTCTCGACGGCTTCGATCGCCGGCTTCGAGGCGCCGGTCACGGTCAGCGTGACCTTCGAGGTGATCTCGCCCTTGGCCAGAACACGGATGCCGTCGAGCTTGCGGCGCACGAGGCCCGAAGCGACCAGCACGTCTTCGGTGATCTCGACCGAGGCGTCGATCTTGCCTTCCGAGATGAACTTCTCGATCAGGCCGAGGTTGACGACGGCGAAGTCGAGGCGGTTCGGCTTGGTGAAGCCGCGCTTCGGCAGACGCCGGTAGAGCGGCATCTGGCCGCCTTCATAGCCGCCGAGCGCGACGCCCGAACGCGACTTCTGGCCCTTGATACCACGGCCAGCGGTCTTGCCCTTGCCCGAGCCCGGGCCGCGCGCAACGCGTTTGGATTTCTTGGCGGCGCCCGCGTTGTCGCGGAGTTCGTTGAGTTTCATGTCGCTTCTCCTTTGCCGGAAACCCCCTCGCAAGCGACAGAAGAGGGCACACGGCGTTTCTTGTTGAGTCTGGGCCCGAAAAGGGGGCCACCGGGGGCGTATAGCGGGCTTGCCCCCTGCGGGTCAAGCGCCGCACACTCACGCCCCGACGAATCCCCAGCCGTCGGGGATGAACCCGTAGACCGCGGCCAGCAGCGTCAGCTTTTCTTCCTCGGCCCACAGCCCCTCGGCCGTCAGCGCCATCTCGGGGGTGGTGATCTCGAGGCAGTCTTCCTCGTCGTCTTCCACCGCCTCGAAGCCCTCGGCCTCATAGCCCAGGTCCTCGACCGCCTCGCCGAAGCCATCCCAGTCGGCGCCCGGATCCTCGGCGACGAACTGGAAGGCCACGCGGCCACGCTCGGGCAGCGGTTCCATCGCGGCGATCTCGCGGAAGGTCCGCAACGTCTCCGCCTTCTGTTGTGCCATGTCCATCGTCGTCTCCTTCGCCGTGCGGGCATCCTCCAATGAAAAACGCCCCGGCCAGGCCGGGGCGCTTTTTGTCAGTCGCGAAGGGCGCTCAGCCGCGCTCTTCGATGATCTTCACGAGATGCGAGATCTTGTTGACCATGCCGCGGACGGCCGGGGTGTCTTCCAGCTCGCGGGTGCGGCGGACCTTGTTCAGGCCGAGGCCCTTCAGGGTCGCGGTCTGGATCGCGGGACGGCGGGCGGCCGAGGCCACCTGCTGCACGACGATGGTTTTCTTCGTCATCGGTCAGTCTCCTCAGGCTTCGGCCGAAGCGTCGGCTTCGGGCTTGGCGAGGATGTCCGCCACCTTCTTGCCGCGGCGGGCCGCGACGTGACGGGGCGAGGCTTCCTTCTTCAGGCCGTCAAGCGTGGCCCGGATCATGTTGTACGGGTTCTGCGAGCCGATCGACTTCGCAACCACGTCCTGCACGCCCAGCATCTCGAAGACGGCACGCATCGGGCCGCCGGCGATGATCCCGGTACCGGCAACCGCGGTACGCATCACCACCTTGCCAGCGCCGTGACGGCCCTCGACGTCGTGGTGCAGCGTGCGGCCGTCGCGCAGCGGAACGCGGACGAGCGAGCGCTTCGCCTGCTCGGTCGCCTTGCGGATCGCTTCCGGAACTTCCTTGGCCTTGCCCTTGCCGAAGCCGACGCGGCCGCGCTGGTCACCGACCACCACGAGCGCGGCGAAACCGAAGCGCTTGCCGCCCTTCACCGTCTTCGACACGCGGTTGATCGCAACCAGGCGATCGGCGAATTCCGGGGTTTCCTCGCGCTCGGCGCGGCGGTCCCGGCGATGTTCACGTTCTGCCATGAGGCATTCCTTTTGGTGATGGCGTGCGCACACGCCGTGGTCTCCAATCCTGGTGAGCGGCCCGAGGCGGCATGCCGCCGGGCCGTTCCCGGATCATCGGGGGGACGCGGACGTCCCCCACCGGATCAGAACTTCAGACCGCCTTCGCGGGCTGCATCGGCAAGCGCCTTGATCTTCCCGTGGAAGAGGAAGCCGCCACGGTCGAAGTAGCATTCTTCGACACCCGCCGCCTTCGCGCGCTCGGCAATCGCCGAACCGATCTTCGCCGCCGCTTCGACGTTGTTCTTGCCGACGACACCGAGCTCTTTTTCGAGCGTCGAGGCCGAGGCAAGGGTCACGCCCTTGACGTCGTCGATCAGCTGGACGCTGATGTTCTTCGAGGAGCGATAGACCGAGAGGCGCAGACGCCCGTTGGCCATCGCACGAAGCTTGTTCCGCACGCGCAGGCGGCGCTTGAGGAACAGATCGCGTTTGTTGTTCGCCATTTTCGCCACCCTTACTTCTTCTTGCCTTCCTTGCGGAAGATGTACTCGCCCTTGTAGCGAATGCCCTTGCCCTTGTAGGGCTCCGGCTGCCGCCACTCGCGGATGTTCGCCGCGACCTGACCGACCAGCTGCTGGTCGATGCCTTCGACGGTGATTTCGGTGGGCTTCGCCGACGTGACGGTCACGCCTTCGGGCACCTCGAAGTTCACTTCGTGCGAATAGCCGAGCGAGAGCTTCAGAACCTTGCCCTGCATCGCGGCGCGGTAACCCACGCCCTGGATTTCGAGCTCTTTCTTGAAGCCGGTGGTGACGCCGACGCCGAGGTTCTCGATCATCGAGCGGGCCATGCCCCACTGCTGACGCGCCCGTTTGGACGTGCCACGCGGAGTGACCTTGACGGTGTTGCCCTCGAGCGTGAGGGTCACGTCGTCGGTGGCGGTGAAGCTGCGGGTCCCTTTCGGGCCCTTCACTTCGATGGTCTGACCGTCCAGCTTGGCAGTGGTGCCAGCAGGCAGCTCGACCGGTTTTTTACCAATACGAGACATGCTTCCCTCCTTAGAACACGGTGCAGAGCACTTCACCGCCAACGTTGGCAGTGCGCGCGGCCGCGTCCGTCATGACGCCCTTGGGCGTGGAGACGATCGAGATGCCCAGGCCCTGACGGACCGTCGGGATCTCCTTGACCGAAGCGTACACGCGACGGCCGGGGGTCGAGACACGCTTCAGTTCGCGGATCACCGGGGTGCCCTCGAAGTACTTGAGCGAGATCTCGAGTTCCGGCAGGCCCTGCGTGCCGTCCTTCTTCTCGTAGCCACGGATGTAGCCTTCCGCCGCCAGCACGTCGAGCACCCAAGCACGCAGCTTGGACGCGGGGGTGCGCACGGTGGACTTGCCGCGCATTTGCGCGTTGCGGATGCGGGTCAGCATATCGCCGAGAGGATCGTTCACAGACATTCCCGTCTCTCCCTTACCAGCTCGACTTCACCATGCCCGGGATCTGGCCGAACGAGGCCAGGTCACGGAGCATGATCCGCGAGAGTTTGAGCTTACGGTAGTAAGCATGCGGACGACCGGTCAGCTGGCACCGGTTGTGCAGCCGGGTCGCCGACGAGTTGCGCGGCAGTTCCGCGAGCTTCAGGGTCGCCTTGAAGCGCTCTTCCATCGGCTTGGACTGGTCTTCGATGATCGCTTTCAGCGAGGCGCGCTTGGTGGCGTATTGCTTCACCAGCTTCGCGCGCTTCACTTCGCGTTCAACCATGGATTTCTTGGCCATAAATTCTCTCCGGCGATCAGCTGTTGAACGGCATGTTGAAATGCTTCAACAGCGCCTTCGCTTCCGCATCCACGCTCGAGGTGGTGCAGATGATGATGTCCATGCCGAGCACCTCGTCGACCTTGTCGAAGTCGATTTCGGGGAACACGATCTGCTCTTTGAGCCCCATCGCGTAGTTGCCACGGCCATCGAACGAAGAGCCCTTCACGCCGCGGAAGTCGCGGACGCGCGGCAGGGCCACGTTGATCAGGCGGTCGAGGAATTCATACATGCGGTCACCGCGCAGAGTCACCTTGCAGCCGAGCGGCATCTCTTCACGAACGCGGAAGCCGGCGACCGACTTCTTGGCGTGGGTGATGACAGCCTTCTGACCGGCGATAAGCGTCAGCTCTTCGGCGGCCTGCTTGACCTTCTTGGTGTCCTTGACGGCTTCGCCGACGCCCATGTTCAGGACGATCTTGTCCAGACGCGGGATCTGCATGTCGTTCTTGAAGCCAAACTCTTCCTTCAGCGCCGGACGGATGGTTTCCCGGTACAGCGTCTTCAGGCGGGGCGTGTAGGTTGCCTGGTCGAGCATCAGATCGCCTCCCCGGTGGTCTTGGCGTAACGGACCTTGTTCTCGCCTTCCACGCGGAAGCCGACGCGGGTCGCCTTGCCGTTGGCATCGACGAGCGCGAGGTTCGACAGGTCGATCGGCATCGCCTTCGAGATGCGGCCACCCTGCGAGGTCTGGGTCTGGCGGGTGTGGCGGATCGCCATGTTCACGCCTTCGACGACGGCCTTGTTGTCCTTCGGCATGACAGTGGTGATTTCACCCTGTTTGCCTTTGTCCTTGCCGGCGAGAACGACGACCTTGTCGCCTTTGCGGAGCTTCGCAGCCATTACAGCACCTCCGGAGCGAGCGAGATGATCTTCATGAAGTTCTTCGCGCGCAGTTCACGAACGACCGGCCCGAAGATACGGGTGCCGACCGGTTCGCCCTGGTTGTTCAGGATGACGGCGGCGTTGCGGTCGAAGCGGATGGCGGTGCCATCTTCGCGACGGACTTCCTTGGCGGTGCGAACGACGACGGCCTTGCGGACGTCCCCCTTCTTCACGCGGCCCTTCGGAATCGCCTCCTTGACCGACACCACGATGATGTCGCCCACGGATGCGTAGCGGCGATGCGAGCCGCCCAGGACCTTGATGCACTGAACTCGGCGTGCGCCGGAGTTGTCAGCGACATCCAGATTGGTCTGCATCTGGATCATTTGGTTACTCCCGACCTATGGGGACGAGCCCCAGGGTTTCGATAAACTGAACGTTTATCGCCGGGACCTGACGGATGTCAGGCCTCGACGACAACCTTCCAGCGTTTCGTTTTCGAGATCGGCGCGCACTCTTCGATGCGAACGGTGTCACCGGTCTTGAAAGTGTTCTCCGCGTCATGGGCGCGGTATTTCTTCGACTTCCGCACCGTCTTCTGGAGAAGCGGGTGCTTGAAGCGGCGTTCCACGAGGACAGTGACCGTCTGGTCGTTCTTGTCCGAGGTGACGACGCCTTGCAGGATACGTTTGGGCATCGGAAGACTCCTTACTTCGCGGCTTCAGCGGCTTTGGCGGTCAGCACCGTCTGGATGCGGGCAACGTCACGACGGACAGCGCGCATGCGGGCGGTGTTCTCGAGCTGGCCGGTGGCCTGCTGGAAGCGGAGGTTGAAGGCTTCCTTCTTCAGCGCGATCAGCGCGTCACGGAGCTCATCAGGCGTCTTCGCCTTGAGTTCTTGGGCTTTCATGCCACGGTCCTTTTCTGGCACCAGAGGGCCCCTTGGGTGACCCTGATCCTGGTGGGTTATGTCTGCCCGGCGTGCCGGACCCGCGGCCTATAGCACCGGAGCCCCAGTCTGGCAATGACAAATGCCGTCCTTTCACGGAAGCGCGACAAAATGCAATTTCCCGGTTGACGCCGGCCGCACAACCCCTTACTTGGGCCACGCAAGAAGGCAGAAGCCGTTCGTGGTGAAGCGCTTTCTCCCTGTTGCCCTCTCGTCTAGCGGCAGGACGCCTGATTCTGACTCAGGTAAGCGTGGTTCGAATCCACGGAGGGCAGCCAACCTTCCCAGCCTGAACCCCAGACCCAGGTGGCAACTTCTGTTGCTTCGCCCGCGATTCGTCGCGGGTTTTTCGCATTTGTGGCTCCGCCCCGGCACCCCCGTGGCGCGGGGCCAAGCCCCTGCCCCACCCGTCGCGACAAATGAAAAGGCCCCCCGATTCGCTCGGGGGGCCTGAACTTTTCGCCTGAAAACCGGATTACCAGTCTTCGCGCGCCACGATGCGGGTCAGCACCGGCAGTTTGTTGGCGCCGAGACGCAGGGCCTCGCGCGCAACGACTTCCGACACGCCGTCGATCTCGAACATGATCCGGCCCGGCTTCACCTTGGCCGCCCAGTAATCGACCGAGCCCTTACCTTTACCCATACGGACTTCGGTGGGCTTCGACGACACCGGCACATCCGGGAACACGCGGATCCACACCCGGCCCTGACGCTTCATGTGACGGGTGATCGCACGACGCGCGGCTTCGATCTGGCGCGCGGTCACGCGCTCCGGCTCGGTGGCCTTCAGCGCGAAGGACCCGAAGTTCAGGTTGAAGCCGCCTTTGGCTTCACCGTGAATACGGCCCTTGTGCTGTTTGCGGAACTTCGTCCGTTTCGGTTGCAGCATCTCTCATACCCCTCAACGTGCGTCGCGACGCGGGCCACGCGGCGCCGGGCCTTCCTGGGCCTCGGCGGCCTTGCGGTCGCGTGCTTGCGGATCATGTTCCATGATCTCGCCTTTGAAGATCCAGACCTTCACGCCGATGATCCCGTAGGGGGTCGACGCTTCGGACAGCGCATAGTCGATGTCGGCACGCAGGGTGTGCAGCGGCACGCGACCTTCACGGTACCATTCGGTACGGGCGATTTCCGCGCCGCCGAGACGGCCGGCAACGTTCACCCGGATGCCGAGGGCGCCCATGCGCATCGCGTTCTGCACGGCGCGCTTCATCGCACGACGGAAGGACACGCGGCGCTCGAGCTGCTGCGCGATCGATTCGGCCACCAGCTGGGCGTCGAGCTCGGGCTTGCGGACCTCGACGATGTTGAGGTGCAATTCCGACTTCGTGAAGTTCGCCAGCTTTTTGCGCAGGACTTCGATGTCCGCGCCCTTCTTGCCGATGATGACGCCCGGACGCGCAGCGTGAATGGTCACGCGGCACTTCTTGTGCGGACGCTCGATGATCACGCGGCTGATGCCGGCCTGCTTGGCTTCTTCGTGGATGAAGTCGCGCATCTTCAGGTCTTCGAGCAGCATGTCACCATAGTCTTTCGACTCGGCGAACCAGCGGCTGTCCCAGGTGCGGTTGACCTGGAGGCGCATCCCAATCGGGTTGACCTTCTGTCCCATTACGCACGCTCCTCGATCTGACGCACCTTGATGGTGATTTCCGAAAACGGCTTCATGATCTTGCCGAAACGACCACGGGCGCGCGGACGGCCGCGTTTCATGACCAGGTTCTTGCCGACCCAGGCTTCGGCGACGACCAGGTTGTCGACGTCGAGGCCATGGTTGTTCTCGGCGTTGGCGATGGCCGACTGCAGGCACTTCTTCACGTCACCGGCGATGCGGCGCTTCGAGAAGGTGAGATCGGCGAGAGCCTTCTCGACCTTCTTGCCACGGATCATCGCAGCGACGAGATTCAGCTTCTGCGGCGAGGTGCGCAGCATCTTCGCCTTGGCGAAAGCCTCGTTTTCCGCCACGCGGCGCGGATTGTTTTCCTTACCCATGGCTCTTACTTCCTCTTGGCTTTCTTGTCGGCGGCGTGACCGTAATAGGTCCGGGTCGGCGAATATTCACCGAACTTCTGGCCGATCATTTCCTCGGTCACGTTGACCGGGATGTGCTTCTGGCCGTTGTAGACGCCGAAGGTCAGACCGACGAACTGCGGCAGGATGGTGGAGCGGCGCGACCAGATCTTGATCACGTCCGATTTGCCCGAAGCTTTCGCCTTCTCCGCCTTCTTCAGCAGATAGGCGTCGACGAAGGGGCCTTTCCAGATAGAACGTGCCATGTGTTAGCGACCCTTCTTGGCGTTGCGCGAACGGAGAATGTACTTGTCCGTCTTCTTGTTCGAGCGAGTCTTCTTGCCCTTGGTGTCCTTGCCCCACGGGGTCACCGGGGTACGGCCACCCGAGGTCCGGCCTTCACCACCGCCATGCGGGTGGTCGATCGGGTTCATCGCGACGCCGCGGACGGTCGGACGCACGCCCTTGTGGCGCATACGACCGGCTTTACCGAAGTTCTGGTTCGAGTGGTCGGCGTTCGACACGGCACCGATGGTGGCCATGCATTCCTGACGCACGATGCGCAGCTCGCCCGACGAGAGGCGGATCTGGGCATAGCCGCCGTCACGGCCGACGAACTGGGCGTAGGTGCCGGCCGCACGGGCCAGCTGACCGCCCTTGCCCGGCTTCAGCTCGACGTTGTGCACGATCGTACCGATCGGCATGCCCGAGAACGGCATCGCGTTGCCCGGCTTGATGTCGTGCTTCAGGCCCGAGAAAACGGTGTCGCCCACGGCGAGGCGCTGCGGCGCCAGGATGTAGGCGAGCTCGCCGTCCTGGTACTTGATCAGCGCGATGAAGGCGGTACGGTTCGGATCGTATTCGATCCGCTCGACGACCGCCGGAACGTCGAACTTGCGACGCTTGAAATCGACGACGCGGTAGAGACGCTTGGCGCCGCCACCCTTGTGCCACATCGTGACGCGCCCGGTATTGTTCCGGCCACCGGTCTTGATCAGGCCCTCAGTGAGGGCTTTGACCGGACGGCCTTTCCAAAGCTCCGAACGGTCGATCAGAACCAGCCCACGCTGGCCCGGCGTCGTCGGCTTATACGACTTGAGTGCCATGCTTTCTGTCTTCCGTTAGCTTGCGGCGGGTTGCCCCGCCTGTCTGTGTGTAAAGGGCCCCGAAGGTCCCCGAGTTCAATAGTCAAGCGCCCCGGAACGAATCCGGGGCTGCTAGACTGGCGCGATGTAGCAGGGTTGGGTGGGCGAGTCTATAGGCAGGTTGCGCTTTGTTACCAGCTCGGCTCGAACGTTTTCGAACTCGAAACCTCCACTTCGCGCACACCATTTTCGGCGAGGATTTGCAGAAGGCCGGTAAGCGCGTCGACTGGAGCCGTCCCGAAATCGATCTCCAGATACCCGTCACCCAGAACAGCGCTGTGAATGACGCCCGAATGATGGCCGCCAACGACAGGGTATTGCCCGTCGAGATTCACCCACCGATCGAACCAAGGCTCGAAACCGTGAAGCTGCGGCGTGACCGGCGAGAGCTCGAAGGTCATCCCATCCCAAGATGCGCGACCAAAGCTGACGGTCACCCCTTCGTAGACGAACGGCCCGCCACTCGCGTAGGCCTGCTCGCTCGGATTGACTTCGATCACCCCCTTCTTGCCGCCTTCCTCGGCGACGAAGTCAACGACATAGATGTGCCTATAGGTGTCACCAGAGATCTCGAACGCGACTTCCGAATGGATCGCCCCCAGCTCAGACCTTCGTTGTTCGTAAGCGTCTTCGAACTCAACCAGATAGGCGCTTCGAAGATGATCGAGAAACGCGTCGAATTCCATCCCTGCTCCGATCAATCAAAGAACTGTTCATTTGGCATGAAACAGAATCAGTTTCTGACAGGAGAGCATCTCGACGCAAACGAAAAGGCCCCCGCTTGCGCGAGGGCCTTTCCAATTTCTGACCGAGGGCCTCAGAGGCCGGTCGACACGTCGATCGTCTGACCGTCTTCCAGCGTCACGTAGGCCTTCTTGACGTCCGAACGGACGCCCGGTTGGCCGCGGAAGCGCTTGGTCTTGCCCTTGGTGATGGTGGTGTTCACCGCCTTCACCTTGACGCCGAAGAGGGTCTCGACGGCTTCCTTGATCGCGGGCTTCGTAGCCGTTTTCGCGACCTGGAAGACCACCGCGCCGTTCTCCGAGGCCATGGTGGCCTTTTCGGTGATGATCGGCTTCACGATCACGTCGTAGTGTTCGGGTTTCGCGCTCATTTCAGGCGAGCCTCCAGAGCTTCGACACCCGCCTTCGTGAGGACCAGGGTCTCACGCTTCAGGATGTCATAGACGTTGGCGCCCATCGACGGCAGCACGTCGATGCCCTCGATGTTGCGCGCGGCTTTGGCGAAGTTCTCGTTCACGGCGGACCCGTCGATCACCAGAACCTTCTTCCAGCCCAGCTCCTTCGCGGCCTTGGCAAGCAGCTTGGTCTTGGCTTCGGCCATGTCGGCCGCGTCCAGAACCACGAGGTTGCCGGCTTTCGCCTTGGCCGAGAGCGCGTGGCGCAGGCCGAGCGCGCGGAACTTCTTCGTCAGGTCATGGGCGTGCGACCGCGGGGTCGGGCCCTTGTAGACGCCACCGTGACGGAAGATCGGGGCCTTCTTGGAACCGTGGCGAGCGCCGCCGGTGCCCTTCTGGCGATAGATCTTCTTGGTCGAGTAGCTGACGTCCGACTTGCCGAGCACCGAGTGGGTGCCGGCCTGGGCCTTGGCGCGCTGCCAGCGCACGACGCGATGCAGGATGTCGGCGCGCGGCTCGAGGCCGAACAGCGCATCGTCCAGATCGATCGAGCCGGCCTTGCCGCCGTCAAGCGTGATCACATCGAGTTTCATGCTTCACCCCCTTCGACCGAGACTTCTTCGGCCGGAGCAGCGGCAGCCGTCTTCAGACCGGCCGGCATCGGAACGTCCGACGGCAGCGGCTTCTTGACGGCGTCCTTGATGGTGACCCAGCCACCCTTGGCGCCGGGCACGGAGCCCTTCACCAGGATCAGGCCGCGGTCGGCATCGGTCTTGACGACCTGGATGTTCTGCGTGGTGACACGCACGGCACCCAGATGGCCAGCCATCTTCTTGCCCTTGAACACCTTGCCCGGGTCCTGGCACTGGCCGGTCGAACCGTGCGAACGGTGCGAGATCGACACGCCGTGCGAGGCGCGCAGACCGCCGAAGTTGTGGCGCTTCATGACGCCCGCAAAGCCCTTACCGATCGAGGTGCCGGCGATGTCGACGAACTGGCCGGCATTGTAGTGCTCGGCCGAGATCTCGGCACCGACGTCGATCAGGTTTTCCGGGTCCACGCGGAACTCGGCCAGCTTGCGCTTCGGAGCGACGTTCGCCTTCGCGAAGTGACCACGCATCGCAGCCGACACGCGCTTCGCCTTGGCTTCGCCGGCGCCGAGCTGAACGGCGGTGTAGCCGTCGGTTTCGACGGTGCGCTGCGCGACGACCTGGAGGTTGTCGAGCTGCAGCACGGTCACCGGGACCTGCTTGCCGTCTTCGAGGAACAGCCGGGTCATGCCCAGCTTCTTGGCGATAACACCAGAACGTTGAGTCATGGCGTGCCTCCTCAGACCTTGATCTCGACGTCGACGCCAGCGGCGAGGTCGAGCTTCATCAGCGCGTCCACGGTCTGGGGAGTCGGATCGACGATATCGAGCAGGCGCTTGTGCGTGCGGATTTCCCACTGGTCGCGCGACTTCTTGTCGATGTGCGGACCACGGAGAACCGTGAATTTCTCGATTTTGTTGGGCAGCGGGATCGGCCCGCGGACCTGTGCACCGGTACGCTTGGCGGTGTTCACGATTTCCTGGGTGCTGGCGTCCAGCACGCGGTAATCGAACGCCTTGAGCCGGATGCGGATGTTCTGACCACTCATTTAGTCTTGCCTCTCGCAGGGGCTATCAGGTTGAGAGGCAGACACCGCCGAATGCGACGCCTGCATCGAACCACAATCTCTTGGAGATCCGGGGCGCTCTACGGGAGCGGCCCGAGTCTGTCAAGAGCAAATGGTGCGCCCGAAGGCGCACCATCGTTTCACTTGCCAATGTCGGTGGCGGGTCGCCCCGCCGCCGAGATCACTTGAGGATCTTGGAGACGACGCCGGCGCCGACGGTGCGGCCGCCT
>VSSQ01000100.1_pt1 | contig 26065 bp, 18 predicted proteins | sample 4763081 | NCBI WGS metagenome assembly VSSQ01 (sample SAMN12137344, study PRJNA551015) | bioreactor metagenome | isolation source: SDC9 anaerobic chlorinated ethene degrading culture | place: USA: Knoxville, Tennesee | collected 2015-01-01
AATGTTTCTGTGAAAATTATTGTTAATTAAGTCTTGCAAATCTAAAGGCGATCGGGATCGGTTCTTTACTTCACTACGTTACGTTAAGAATGACAATACATTAAAGTAATCAAAGGGGGCTTGGTGGCGGCATAGCCGCCACCAAGCCCCCTCCCCATCAAACCCATGTAAGTCAAAGTCATTCTGAGCGTTAGCGAAGAATCTAATAATTTAACCGGACAACATTGATTAAACATTAAAAATCCTATGAGAAAACTACTTTCCGTTATCCCTTTCCTGCTTCTGTTTGTTTTTATTTCCTGTAATCAATCAAGTCAGCCTGACAATTCAGACAGCGTGGGGTTTGACACTACAACTTTTATTCGGCTTGGCGATTCAATCACAGTTGCCGTTCAGCAGGTGTTGCTGTCAAATGTGATGCTTGCCACAAAAGCCGGTGGGTCCGGCCACGCGGTCGCTTTCTGTAACGAACGTGCCATGGCGCTTACCGATTCACTTGCGCTGAAATACAACTGCAGGATTCAGAGGATATCTGACAAATACCGCAACCCCGCCAACAAGCCCGGCGAAAAAGAAGCGGCCCTGTTTAAAAAACTAGGCTCTTTAAACGCTGCATCACCTTTGATCTTTAACGAAGACAGTACCCTTGTCTATTATAAGCCCATCAGGGTGGCGATGCCGGCCTGTCTCAGTTGCCATGGAGCAGCGGGGAAAGACATCCTGCCCGGAACACTTGAAGTTATCCGGCAGAAATATCATGACGACCTGGCAACAGGTTATAAAGAAGGTGATTTCCGCGGATTATGGAAAATCACCTTCACGAAAGAATAATGCGGTTTTTACCGGTGAAATATTACCGGGCCGGATCTGCGTTTTATGAATTCTTTATCGCAATCACCCTGCGGTAAATTGATCCCAGGTAGTTCATCATGGTAACATGACGGTTTGCGGCAGGGGCAATCAGCACCTTGCCGGTGCCGGTAAAGGTATTCACGATGCCCTCGCCCGATGTCCAGGATGAAAAGAGGCCCTTGGTCGCTTTATTCACGGTAAACTCAATACCTGCCGTGCGCGCAACGGCAAAGGAACCGTCAACCACCAGCCGGTCATTTACCAGGTTAATTTCTTCAAGCGGGCCGTTGGAGACCACAATCACTTTGCCCGTCCCTGAAACCTGCGTCTGGAAAAATCCCTCACCCGAAAACAGGCCGCTGATGGCCTTGTTGGTCCAGAGGCCTACTTCAATACCCATTTCCGAAGCATAATAAGCGCCTTTGTCCAGGATCCAGGTTTCATTCCTGAGATCCATGATGGTAAATTCTCCGAAACTTGGTTCCAGATAAACTGTTCCGGTACCGCTTATGGTTGGCTTGAAGGCGGTTTCTTTTGTGACCATTGATTTCAGCAGACCGCCGGCCGAGGGCATTTTCGATTCTATCTGAAGGTTGCCCTGCATGTAGTACATGGCGCCCGATTCGCAGCGGAACATCGTGTTCTGCATCTCAACCTTCACCATTTTCAGCATCTGTTTCTCTTCAACGCTGAATTTTATCGCGCCTGGTACTGCCGTGGCGGGTGGCGGAGGTGGTGGGGCCTGATAAACGGGCGGGGGCGGTGCTGAAGGGGGTTGCATGGTTTGCCTGACGGGTGGTGCTGCGCCGGCATCCTGCCGGGCACCGCATTCATGACAAAAAACGGCGCCGTCTTTCAAACGGGTTCCGCAATTTCCGCAAAAAGCCATATCAGAGTTGTTTTAGTTGGTTATTTGTTTACATTTTTTTGAGCAGCACCCGGCTTCTTTCCGGATCACCCTGTTTTTGTTAATGGTTGAAATCTCCTGTTTGTCATTGATCAGAAGCCGAGTTTTTTGCTTACCTCATGGGCTTCGTCCCATTTATCATCGGGTACCGGCACCCTGATCACGTAATGTTCAATGCCGGTGCGCGCCGGATAGCGCATTTCAATGCGCATCAGCCCTTTCCCCTGCGTCAGGTCAGTGCTTACGCGATGCAGGTTGGCGCCCAGCATTTCCCAGTTGAAGTATGTACCACCCACGTACACCGATTGCTCCGAAATTATTACCAGCCGCGGTCCGCGCAGTTTCCGGCGACGCCTGAACCAGGGAAAGGCAAAGGCCGGAAATATCAGCAATACGATAATGCCCAGGCAGATCAGGAGCATCAGGAAATCCTGAAACAAGAGGCTGAGGCCCACACCGATAACCACCGAAATCACAGTGGTAAGTATAAATGTACCTTTGCTGATGGCCTTGTCTTCGCTGAAATCTTCAGCAACAAAATTTTCCCAGGCAGCCGGGCCGATTTCCCAGCGGGCCAGGGGTCGGTCAGCGCTGAAAAGCTGATCGAGCTGACGCGCTCTTTTATAGTATATTACGGTAACAAATATTCCGGAGATCACCAGGAAACCACAAATGGTGATGATGGCAAATCCGCCGTTCATCCCGTCGATACCTGACAATGCCGGGGTAAAGCACCCGAAAAGGAACAATACCGTGAGGATGATCCACGTTTTTACTATATTCCATTGCTTGTTCTGCGGTTTTTCCATCATCGGGTCAGTCAGCTTCGTAACCTTCAATGATCACCATGCCCTTACGGCCTGATTTTGTGTTGAAAGACCAGGATTTATCATCCGAAACCACCACCTTGTAAGTGCCTGCTTCCATTCGTGCATTGGGTTCGCAGATCCATTTTTCGTTGGGCGTCCCGTCGCTGCCGGGCGCATTCCGCGCCTGCCAGGGCCCTCCGGTCTCTTTTTTACGGCCTTCGAGGGTGATGGTGCCTGCGGGCGCCCCGTTTCCTTCATTATGGTGAAAAGTGATAATCCTGGTCACAATCATGGCCTTGTCAAACTTGACCTTATTGGCAAAGGGCGGATTTCCCTTTACCGGTTCGGTATTGAAGGTGTTGTAAAGCGTTACCGGTGATTTGGGCGTGGTGGTGTTTTTCATTACCACGGTCAGGGGCTCGTTTTTTTTCACCGGCTCTTCCTGAGCGGGTTGTTGTTTCGGAGCTTCCGCCGGCTTTTTAGGCGTCGTCTTTTTCGGTTTTGGGGCTTTTTTTTCAGGTTCTTTTACCACCGGCACCTCTTCAGCAACTTCAGTGCTTGCCGAATCTTCTGCAGGCAGGATTATTTCCGGCTCAGTTACAGGAAGCTCCGGCACTGTTTCTGCAGGGATTACTTCCGCTACTTCTGTTTTTGGTCCGCTGAAGAAATGCTGATACGCGTACCATCCGCCTGCGCCCAATACCGCGATGCCCAGAAATGCAAGCAATACAATCAGGATTCCTTTCCTGCTTTTTTGAGGTTTTCGGGCTTCTGATGTCACAGGCTGTGGTGGTAAGGCAGCTGGTGGCGAGGCTTGAGCAGCTACGGGCGGGGTGTGCATCGGTTTTTCAACAACCGGTACCACCGGAGGAGGCAGCTTGGTTTCTTGTTTCACCTCTTCACCTGTGGCAACTGCTACCATATCTGTTATTCTGTAGCCGCAATCCTGGCAGAATAGGTCGCCTGATACCACAAATGCGCCGCAGTTGGGGCAATACTGTCCGTCGGCCTGCTGTGCCGGGGGTGCGGGAGGTTCAGGTGGCGCTGGCGGTGCTGCCGGAGGTTCGGCCATTGCCGGTTCCTTCGGGGTTGCTGAGGTGTCAAATCCGCAACCGGGGCAAAAGCGCTCTTCATAAGCCAACGGACCTCCGCATTGCGGACAAACAGGATCTGGTGCAACAGATTCTGCAACAGGCTCTTCCGCCGGCTGTTCATTTGAAACCGCGTCAGCAATTACCTCTGCAGATCCGGCATCCGCCGGCGTTTCTCCACCTGCCGCTGCCATTGCTGTATCGGATCCGCATTGCGGACAAAACCGTTCTTCATCCGTAAGCAGGGCGGCACATTCAGGGCATGTTTTTGCCGGCTTCTCGGGTTCCCGGGGCGTTTCTTCAGGGATATCCGTTGCCGTAATTCCGGCTGCTGCCGCAGCCTGTTTATCGAAGCCACACTCAGCGCAAAACCGGTCTTCAGCCGGCAAAGGAGCGGTGCATTCCGGACAAAGCTGCTGATGCTGCGGCCGGGGCTTATCAGATTGATCTGCGGATGCTGCGCCGGTTATTTCAGTTTCAAGACCCTGTTTGTCGAATCCGCATTCATTGCAAAAGCGTGCGCCCGGTTCAAAACCGGTTCCGCACTGAGGGCAGTATTTCATGGTGTGGCAGTTTAGTGAACTTTTTTGAGCTGGGTTACATTCCCATCATTTTGGCGCCAAAAAACAGTCCGATAATGGTACCGATAATCAGCGCGACTACCAGCGTCAGTACAATCATGGCAATGATGATAACAACAACATATCCCACTACCTTTTCTTTCGGGGTTCCTTTGAGAACCGGTGCTCCCACAGCCAGCAGGTATATGGCATATAATCCGATAAGCAGAACCAATATGCTCATACTTGTACCCAGGATTAAAAGGATACCGGCCAGCCATTGAGGTGTTGTGGAATATACAGCCAGTTGCAATGATCTTCCGAAATCTTTTCTTGAGTCAAAGGACGGTGCAAGCAGATCAATGATCCAGGCAAGAATGTACACGCCGATCAGGGCCGAGAGCAACTGAACAAGTCCGTACTGAATGCCGCCGGCAATGCTGCGCGAGGTATATCCCCAGTATGTAACTCCGATTACCCCGAATTTGATAAAGGAAGCAATTGCCGGGATAGCAGCCAGGATCAGGGCGTAACCGACCAGTAACTTTGTGGTGTCAGGTTTTTCCGAAGCAATTACCCTCCATTCTTCTTTGGGCTTGATAATGATGTTGATCGCCCGCTGGATAAGGTTTGTATGTTTCGCCGTTCCGTAAACAGGCTCTTCATAAGTCTGCTGAGGCGCCTGATAAACCGGAGGGGGAGGCGGGGTTACGGGCTGGTTGACCGTTGGTTGAGGCTGGCTCTCAGCCTGGATCGGTTTGCCGCATGAGGGACAGAATTTCACGCCTTCGCGAAGTTCACTACCACAACTTGTACAGAATTTCATAATGTTATTTTTGTTAGGTTAATGGATTTGCGTGATTTAAGTAATGCCTGGCAGCCCGGAATAGTGGTGAATCAGTTGAGAATCGCTTTCAGCAAAACAAAAATACCGAATCAATCGCCCTGTGGCAAGCGAAGATTGTTATTTAAACTTGATCTAAAGAAGCGGCCTGTATTTATGATTACAATTACAATGACAGAGAGGTTCAGCATTGTTGTTGAAATCCGGGTTTTTTAAACAACTTCGCTGTTGGTTGGAAGTCTCAGATGAGAAATTTCGGGATAATTGCTGTAATTATACCATTGATATAAGGATTAATAACCAGTCACAGCATTTTTATTTTGTAATGCTGGATAGCCAGCTAATTATGTTTGTATTTGAATGGATTTGAAGGCCCGTTGTTGTTGAACTCCCCCGGGTGAATAATCATATTCTTTTAAGGGATTCTCGGCCTTTGAGAAATATTCGATTTATAAAGTATATAATGGGTTTCAATTTTCAGGGAATACTACATTGCTTAAATCAGGCATACTTTCAATATAATAATAGACTTCCCAGTTGCCTTGATAATCCTCTGTCAGGGCAGTCATACTCTCAACCCAGTCCCCGGAGTTCATATAATGGATATGGTCAATCATTTTGTTTGCAGGCTGGTGGATGTGCCCGCAGATGATTCCATGGCACATATTATAGCGGGCTATCCTGCACATTTCATTTTCGAAATTGCTGATAAATGAAACTGCGCTTTTGACTTTGTGTTTTACAGCCTGAGAAAAGGAATAGTAAGGTTTGCCTTTGTGGATCCGGTATCTGTTGATCCTGCGGTTCAGCCAGAGGAGGAATGTATAGACTGTGTCTCCAAGCTTTGCCACAAAACCCAGCCGGCTTGTGAACAAGTCAAAAATATCTCCATGACAAACGTAATAACGCATGCTGCCGGATTCGAGGATATAATCCTTCACAATTGAGAATTTTCCGGAGGTGAAGGGGATGAATTGATCCAGGAAATCATCATGATTCCCCCGGATATATATAATCCTGGTTTTTTTCTGATCCAGAAGGTTGATAATCAGCCTGAAAAACCGGCTGTGCTTTTTCTGCCATTTTCCTGAACGTTTCAGCCGCCAGCCATCAATAATGTCTCCGTTAAGGATAAGCGTATCACAGCTGTTTTTTTTCAGAAATCTTACCAGTTGCCTTGCCCCGGAGTTCTTTGTTCCCAGGTGCACATCAGATACAACAATGGTTTTGTAATGTTTTTCCTGCAATATTTTTTTTCTTGATTGCAAGAATAACATATTGATATTAACCCTGAATTATCACAGGGTTAAAAAAATGTAAAATCAGCTGTGGTTATTGCCAGTCGATTTCCCCGCTGCCGTAACAGAGTTCGCCCGCGGCGTCGTAAACCACGCCAAACTGTCCGGCGGCCACCCCCGAAACGGGTACTTCCGATTCTATAACGGCCCCGCTTCCGGTAAATACCAGCCTGCCCCTGTTAAACTCGGGCGTGTGGCGGATTTTGAAGGTAATATCCACGGGCCGGCTCAGGTCATTCCAGGGATTGCCCGAGATAAAGTGGAATCCTTTAAGCTGTATGCTGTTGCGGTACTGGGTCAGGGGGTCGTAGCCGTTGGAGACATAAACCACGTTTTCATCCGTATCCTTTTTCACCACAAACCAGGGCCCCTGGCTGAGCCCCAGCCCTTTGCGCTGCCCGATGGTGTGAAACCAGTACCCTTTGTGTTTGCCCAGGATTTTCCCGGTTTCCAGCTCCACGATATTTCCTTCCTTTTCGCCCACATACTTCCGGATAAAATCATTGTAGTTCACCTTTCCCAAAAAGCAGATGCCCTGGCTGTCCTTGCGGCCGGCACTGGGGAGCCGGGCTTCAGCGGCAATCCTGCGAACCTCGGATTTAGGCAGCCCGCCGATCGGAAACATCAGTTTCTGCAGCTGCGCATAGGTAATCTGGGCCAGGAAATCGGTCTGGTCCTTGAACTTATCTTTTGCCGTTGCCAGGTACTTGATGCCATCCCTGAACTGGGTTGAAGCGTAATGCCCCGTGGCAATCGCATCGAAGTCTTTTCCGTATTTATCGTTGAAACTCCCGAACTTAATCAGCCGGTTGCACATCACATCCGGGTTGGGCGTCAGTCCTTTCTTTACGGAATCTATTGTATAGGCTACCACGCTGTCCCAGTACTCTTCCTGCAGGGTCACCACTTCCATGCGCAGCCCGTATTTCTTCGAGAGCCAGGTGGTGATTTCGATATCCTCTTCCGAGGGGCAGTCCAGAAAGCCTTCCTTGTCCTTCATTCCGATCAGGATGTAGAAGATCACAGGCTCGTGGCCCTGCTCTTTCAGCAGGTGAAGCATAACGGAGCTGTCAACTCCGCCGGATACGAGGGCGGCGATGGGCATACAAGTAAAAAGTCTAAAGTAAAAAGTTCATAGCTCAAAGGGAAAAATCATTGCCTGATGCAACCGGGCAGAAAAACCGTAGAAACCGTTAACTGCAGTCAGGTTTGCCTTTTAATGCAGGCAACAGAAATTGATGCAAAATTAGGATATTATTCTAAGAATTAGGGGAAATGGATAATCCGGTATATGAATGTCGAACAATGAATTGAAGAAATAATGCAATTCAGGAGTAATTTCAGTACCAACTATATAGAATGTTTCTAAATTGTAGGATATTTATCATTCACTACCAAAAGTGGTTGAATCTGAGTTAAGGATGTATTACTTTTGGATTCAACTTCAATACAATCGTGTTGAATTTTATGCTTTTTAGGATTACCCTGAATAATCGTAAGTTTAAAATAGGATTTTGACAACAGGTCAGGTGGATTTAGCAGCGATATACTTGTCATTAATCTCTGTAAATAGAATTAGTTGACCCAAATAATTACAATTTTCAATAATCTATTAAAAATTAATGCCATGAAAATCAATCAATTACCCCCCCCCCGCACACTCAGGGTGCTTTAAAGGGTACACCTATTCATGCACCCGTACCCACAACAACCAATTCGGCAGGCCAGCCACCTGATCGTGCTTGGAATTTCGGAAGAATTAAACCCTTCGCGTTAAGCATTTTGTTGATATTTATGGTGTTTGGAGAAGTAAAAGCCCAATTGCAGACATACCTTAGTAGTGCAACACCTGCCACAACATTTCAATCAATTGAAGATAAAATGTTACCGTATCTTGACAGTCTTAAGTTTGTTACCGATGTTCAGGGAAGGTTGGTTGTTTCTTTTGCTTTATCAGGCAGTCTGGGGCAACAGGTATGGGATACCCGCCTGGTTGAAAGGGGTGTTTATGTTTATACCCTCAAAGCCGGCGCCGTGAGCAAACAGGGTAAACTTGTTATTCAATAATTATTAATCATCAGGATCATCCCGGGATATCCGGGATGATCCTTTTATTCTTATTGAAATGCGGCTTTTCGTTTTACACTTACTGTTTTTCCTTCTTTTGCTTGATTCCGGCTATGCCCAGAACAATAAAATAGTGTGGCAACAATGCCTTGGAGATGAGAAGGATGCCTATTATTATTCCGCTACCCGAATCCGGGATGGTTATTTTCTCACCTTGGGAATAAATTCAGGAGGTGAAGCGAGCAATTACCACGGCAGCGCAGATATCTGGGTATTGCGCACCGATACGCTGCACAATGTGCTTTGGGAAAAATGCTATGGTGGATCAGATACTGACAATCCCCGCAAGATTGTGCCCATTACCGATTCTACCTTCTATATATTCGGTTCAACCTGGTCTCTCGATGGGGATGTGCAATCGGGCACCAACGGGTTTAACGATGTGTGGGTGATAAAAATTAACGGGCAGGGTGATATACTCTGGGAAAGGACGTATGGTTCGCCGTATTACGACATTATGAACGATCTCATTGTTACCCCCGATGGCGGTTTTGTGTTTGTTGACCGTATTGACAACCCGGGCGGTGACATTACCCAGTTTTATGGTGCTTACGATGTGTGGATGTGCAAGTGCGATGCCAACGGCAACATAGAATGGCAAAAAACCCTGGGCAGCGAAGGCCTCGATAACGGGGTGTCGCTGATTATTAACCGGCGCGGCAACATCATGATGGTGGGCCAGGTGCAGTATCACGGGGGCATGGTTACCTGCTACCCCCAGGGGGCTATTGGCAATGTATGGCTGGTAGAGCTCGATATGCAGGGCAATATCCTGTGGCAGAAAAGTTATGGCGGAAGCGATTATGAAGCTGGAATTAATGTAATAGAGGTTGATTCAGGCTATATATTTACCGCAGTTTCATATTCAAACGATGGTGATGTAAGCGGACATCATCAGCCTTATGGTCTTGATGGGAAAACAGATATCTGGGTGGTGAAAATTGATACCCTGGGTAGCATTGTCTGGCAACGATGCCTCGGAGGAACTGATTATGAATCTCCCTATGCCCTTTTTACAAATACTTCTGAAGAAATCCTGGTTTTTGGCGATACATTTTCAAACGATGGTGATGTTGCAGGCAATCATTCATATCCAGGCAGATTGGATATATGGCTTGCCAGGCTTGATTCCAGTGGTACATTAATAAGTCAGCAGTGTTTTGGTGGGTTAGGTGATGAGCGAATGAACAACCATTCTGTGTCGAAAATTAACGATTACCGGTATATTATAGCGAGTGAAGCAAAGGCGCCCAACAACAACGATATACAATGCACCTTCCATGGGGGTGATTTTCCGGAAGATGCCTGGTTTTTCGAGATCAAGGACTGCATTTATTATGCCCCGGCCATTCCGTCGCAACCCCAGGGTCCTGTATGGGTTTACACCTCTTTAACTTCACAAAGCAGCTACACCCTGCCAGTGGCGGCCTATTCAAACGGGTATGTATGGGAGCTTTCGCCAGCGACTGCCGGTACACTATACTCCGATAGCACTACGGCTATTGTTACCTGGAGCAACACCTTTAAGGGCACAGCCGCAATCAGGGCCTTTAACTTCAATGATTGCGGCAGCAGCGCCTGGAGCGATACATTGTATGTGCATGTTGATACTACACTTTCAATTCATGAACCCTCAGCAATTGCATTAAAAGTTTATCCCAATCCCGCCGGTAATTTTGTTGTTTTTGAAATGCAAAACGCAAATATACAAGGTTCAATTGTCATCTCCGATATCACCGGCCGCCCGGTTGCCTCGTTTCCTCTTACAGGAGAAAAAACCGTATGGCAAACAACCGGGATAAAGCCAGGGGTATACTTGTACCGCCTGCAAACCGGGCAGGGCAGCGCATGTGGTAAATTAATGGTTGCACCCTGGTAGGGCAGGTAAAAAGCTCAAAGCACAAAGTTAAAAGTCTCAAGCGACAACAGTTTGTGTGGAAGGCCTACTGCCTGACAAAAATGCCGTGCGCAGGCAGAGGGCTAAAGAACACAACTCGTTAAAAGTTCATTATTCACGTTAAACACGCAAAACCATGAATACAACGCAAAAAGAAATAAGCATCATTATTATGGTGTTCACGCTGATGGCCCCGGCTTATATAAACGCCCAAACCTATATGCCGCTACCTGACTCAAATGCAACATGGATTATCCAATCCGGAAATAGTGAGGTGCAGGATTGTAAAAAAATCTTTATTCCTGATATTGAACGTGATACAATAATTAATGGACTTGCCTATGTTAAATTAATGGTCATGGGTGCAGTTTTTCATGGGCCCTGGACGCCACCTCCCGCTCCTTCTCATTATTATGGACCTGGTTATTATGGTGCATACCGCAGCGATGATTCAGGCCGTTCATATATAAAATTTCCTGATGACAGCTGGGAATTGGGGGATGAAGAAATTCTGTTGATGGACCTTACTGTTGAGGTAGGGGATACAATAAAGCAACTACCAACTTCTGAATTTGGTTATGATTATATTAATTCTGACTTTTTGGTAGATTCAATTGATTATGTATTAAATGGTCCTTATACCCGAAAAAGAATTATGCTGAAGGATTTGAATCCGCAGTGGGGAATGGAATGTGATTTTCACTGGGTTGAAGGACTTGGGAATGTATCTTCGGGTTTTCAAAATGTAGTTGGATGTGGTTTAGATAATGTTACGTTAAATTGCATAAGCATTAATGATAGTATTTTTTTGGATGGTAGTTATATATGGGCAGATCCTGTTCCCGGCAATTGTTATTATCCTTATACAAATGCAATAAACCAGGAAGAAATCAGATTGCCGTTATTGGTATATCCTTCACCAGCCAGTGACTATGTTATTTTTGAGATAAATACGAAAGGGGAAAATGGCATCGTAACCATTGCCGATATCACCGGCCGCCCGGTTACCTCGTTTCCGCTTAACGGAGAAAAAACTTTATGGCAAACAACCGGGGTAAAGCCGGGGGTCTATCTGTACCGGCTGCAAACCAAGGAGGGGAGTGCAAGCGGGAAATTGTTGATTGCACCGTTGTAATTTGTAGAGTCACCCTGCCACGGCAAGTTCAAAGCAGACAGATCAGGCCCAAAGAACAGAGGCTTGAACCGGAGCCATGACTCAACAGGGGACTTAGGTCGTTCATACGCATCAGAAAATAAGATGCGCGTGAACATGAGCCGACTCCGCCGGATACGAGTGCGGCGATATTCATTCAGGGAAAAGGTTTAATGACTTCCTGTTGTCAGTCATGAAAAAATTTAAAACAGTATCTGAAGTTAGGTTTAATTTTTAACAAAGTTCAGAGATACTTGCTGCAAAATTACATTTTTATCACACGACTCGGATAAAAAGGTCATTCCTTGGAATGCTGGTCAGGAATAATAATAGGTTCCCGTTAAAAAAAAGGCAATTGCCATCCTTGTAATTTTGAATATTTCCAAATTATCTGCTTTCAAAATTTTTTACCAAAAGTTGTTGGATTAAGATTGAAGATGTATTACCTTTGTTCATAGTATTCAATACAATGTTTGTGTTGATAATAGTTTTTCATGATTATCCTGAAAAGAAATTGATTTCTGAAGTATAAGTTAGGCATAAGAATTTGTGGAAGTAGCAGGAAGATTCTGGTCATAAACATAGAGTTAACCTGAATTGATTTAGTTTAACAAATAATTACCAACTATCATTAACCTTTAAAACACAAAGTTATGAGAACCAAGCAATTACCCCCCCCCTGAATTCACAACAGTCCCTTGTGGAATTTATTAATTCATGTGATAAAAAGATGGAAAGAACAGAGTTCCTTCCTTATAGTAAACAGTATTTACAGATTAATTATTCTATTCTGTTATTGTGTGTAATATTACCATTGCAATTTATCAATTTCAGTGGTTTTTCACAAAACAATTGGCCATGCGGTATTCATGATAGTTTGCATATCCAGGGATACGATATGATGTATTATGGGGCTGATAACAGCAGTAATACATGGTTAGAAAAATACAGGACGCCTGGTCATTGGATACCTACTGATAACACACCTGTTAAAACAATCTTAGTAAATTGGATTATTTGCCAAAAGGATGATGGAACAGGCGGTTGGGTTGATTCTCCTGGATTCAGAGCAGGGGTAGACTCTATGTTTACATATTTAAATGAATGGTATTCAAACTCACATCCCAAAGAGTATACTTTGACATGCGAACCGATTATTGACTATATTACAGACACTAAAGTCCGGTTTGAGCTTAATGAAATAATATTCATTAGGAACACTACACTTCATAGGACTCTTAATGGAGATTTAGTTATTCAGTATTTAGAACAGCATCATCCTGGCTACAAAAAGGCAATGAGCCATATTTTTACGATGCCAGATCCTCAACCATCATACTGGGGTTATTATGCTGTTAACCAAACCTTTGACCAATCTTACGTTCTAACAGCTCATTCAATGTATTGGCCATTTGTTGTTTATCACGATCATATTCATCATATTGCCCATGAATACGGGCATGCTTTAGGTCTACATCATACCTATGATAGTGAATATAGGCAAATCAGTCATTATGATTTTCTTGATGACATTTTCGGACTATGTGCAGAACACAGTTGTACTTGTAATCCTCCTCAAGGAAACGTATGTTACTTAACTCATAATTGTTTTTGGCAGTATCAGCCTGGCCCTTATCCTTTAATGGCAGGTATGCCTAATCCTCGATACATCAGTCCCAAATATGCTGGTCGGATGCATAGAGCATTGTCTTTGTATAAGAACATTTTCAAGGTAAATAATCTGCCAATGCATAAATATGTAAAGGAAAGAGGAAGTTACATTAACCCATTATACATTACCGAGGATGAAACGTGGGACTTTGCAATTAAATTATACCAGGATATACATGTCGAATCTGGTACTACTTTAACCATAACAAACGAGGTTAAGATGCCTGTAGGAGGTAGAATTGTTGTTAAGCCAGGTGCTAAACTTATTATTGATGGTGCCTCAATAACCAGTGCACATGACTATCCCTGGCAAGGCATCGAAGTCTGGGGCAATTCGGCTCAACATCAGTGGCCCAACAGCAACGGCACTTATATGCAGGGTTATGTGGAACTAAACAATGCCGTAATAGAAAACGCTGTATGTGCACTTAATCTATGGAAACCTGGAGATTACACAAAAACAGGCGGAATAGCTTATTCAACAAAAACCATTTTTAGAAATAATGAAAAATCAGTTCACGCACTTGTTTACCGCAACTTCCACCCAACCAATATAAAGGAGATGGAATACAACTCATGGTTCGACAATTGTACCTTTGAAATTACCAAAGATTATCACGGAATTCATACTTTTTACAAACATGTGGATTTAAACCAGGTTAATGGTATGAAATTTAAAGGTTGCGATTTTAACCTGTCGCCCGAGGCAAACAATGTTTCAGATTACAACCAGGCAATAGCTGCTTATAGCGCAGGGTTTAAGGTTGAAGCAAGGTGCGAAGGACTCACATCACCTTGTAATGACTGGGATAGGTCGACTTTTAATGGGTTCAGAGTTGGGGTTTATGCGGGTAATAGCGGTGTTAACAACAATTCATACCTCATTAACCGGGCACTCTTTACCGGCAATTCCATTGGTGTTCTTTCCAATAATGTTGACAATGCTATTGTTATTAACTCCGAATTTTATTCGGCAAAGAACCAGTACAATTGGGAAGACTGCACCTACGGCATTTTTGTAGAATCGGGGGCAGGGTTCACCTTCGAAGACAACAAATTCTTTAAACAGGCAGGTGCACCACTATCTAATTATATAGGTATAGGTGCTTTTAACTGCGAAACGGTTTCCGACATTTACAAAAACGAGTTTACCGGCCTTACCGCGGGTAACTATGCCTACGGAAAAAATTATCCTGATTTCCTATACCAAGGTCTCGAATACATTTGCAACATAAACACCGGTAACTGGGCCGATTTTTATGTAAAGGGGAAAGAGGATGACTTTTTTAGTGGTATCCAATCCAAACAAGGGAGTACCCTTATGCCGGCACGCAACCAATTTTCGCCAACCGGCGCCACCTGGCATTTTTACAACGAAACCAAAAATCTCATTGGCTATTATTACTGTCAGAGCTGCCCCGGCCATTACCCTGCATATGTTGAGAATGTTACGAGAGAACCCGTATCTGTTTCCAGTAATTGTTTGTCACACTATGGAAGTGAAACTCCATCAACCAGTATCGTTTTAAGCACAGCTTCAAAATTAACTATGGAAACTGCTTTTGCTTTTGCTGATATGGATTTTAACAGTGTAAAGGTGCTTTATAATGACCTGAAAGATGGGGGGAGTACTGCCGGGACCATAAGCGATATTTCTCAGGCATTGCCTTCAGATATGATGGAATTACGCGCCAGGCTTTTGGGCGATTCACCACACCTAACTACCGAAGTGCTCAAATTGGTTGCAGATCGCACCGATGTATTTACCGAAGCCGCCATTTTCGACATTTTGGCAGCCAACCCCGACGAGTTGAAGAAAGAAGAATTGATGAAGTATCTTGAAGAAAAGGAAAACCCGCTGCCTGATTACATGATATCAATTTTAAAACAGGTTGCCGAGGGTACATCCTACCGCACCGTACTCGAAATGGAAATGGCCAAATACTCCCACGACCGCTCGCGTGCCGCAGGTGATATGATACGAAGTATTCTTAACGATGAAGAATTGGATGTTGCCCAGCTCAGGTTGTGGTTGACCAATCTTGGTGGTATAGAAGCCGAAAGACAGATTATTGCTTCGTATGCACATGCCGGCGATTTTACTCTTGCTTTAGCATTGGCCGAAACCCTGCCACAAACCTATCAGCTTGCGGGCGATGATTTAACCGGGCACAACCAATTTGTAAGTGTATTGCAAATGCAGCAAAATCTGGTTAATTCAGGGCGAAACATTGATCAGCTCACCCAATCAGAACAGGATCAGTTGCGTATAATTGCCGAGGCCGACAATGCAGTTTCAGCCCCGATGGCAAAAGCCATACTCGAATCGTTTTATGGTGCTGAATTTTCAAGATGCAAACCCATTGACGGTACTTCCTCATACAAAAGCCAGCCTGCTACCCCCAACCAATTGGCGGTGGCTTATGGCCTGAGTATTACAGTAAAACCCAATCCGGCCAAAGAGTGGGCTGCATTTGATTACACCCTGCCCGAAGGCGTTGAAACAGCAAGTCTCGAAATTGTTGATGCCAATGGTAAACACGTTGAAACCATTGCATTAAAAGGCAATCGTGGCCAGCAGTTGATTGATACCCGCACATGGATTGCAGGGCAGTATATTTACACACTTAATGTTGCCGGGTTTACACAATCGGGTAAACTTGTGGTAGTTAAGTAGTTTTTAATAACCTACCGGCAGGTATTATTAATACCTGCCGGTTTTTAAAATTTTTACCATGAAGAGGTTATTATTAATTCTGCTTATCATCTGCCATTATTCTTACCTTTTTTCTCAACCCATAGTATTGGAATGGCAAGCATGTTTTGGTACTACAGTAAAGGAGGTTGCTTATGATGTTTGTTCAACCGGAGATGGATATATTATTGTTGCAGAAAGGGAAAGTAACACTTTAGGCTCTGACATTATCCTTATAAGAACTGACTTGTATGGAAATTTGGTTTGGCAAAAATTTATCGGAGGCACATCTTCTGATGTTCCATATCGCATATTCCCTGCAGGTAATGACTGTTACTATATTTCAGCAATTTCTGCTTCAGAAGATGGAGATATTTCAAATAATCCATATCCTGACGGTTATGTAAATTTTTGGCTTTTTAAGATAAATGGTAGCGGTGACATTATCTGGGATAAAATGTATGGTGGAACATGTTTTGATCAAGGATGGACTGCATGCCACACTCACGATGGAGGTATGGTAAGTTTGGGTTACACTTGTAGTGACGATGGCGATATCAGCAATTATTTTGGCAGTTGGGATACCTGGTTGCTTCGCACCGACAGTCTTGGTAATAAAGTATGGGATTTCACCATAGGCACCGAATTTCTTGATTTCCCCAATGCCATCATCCAAACCTCCGACCGGGGCTTTTTGGTGGCTTCGGGCTCCATGCCTACAACCGGTGGAAATATTACCTGCACACCGTTTAACTACGAAAACTCTGATATAGTGCTGTTTAAAATAGATTCATCAGCCAATATTGAATGGCAAAGATGTATCGGGGGTAGTGAAAATGAGGGAGTTAATGATATACTTGAAACCGAAGATGGATACATAATTGTATGTAATGTTTATTCTGCTGATGGCGATATGACAGGCTCCGGTTATCATTATGGAACTTTACCACAAGGCCACCCAGCCGGTGATATATGGCTTGCAAAAATGGATTTTGAGGGCAATATATTATGGCACAAATGTTATGGTGGCACACACAATGATTGGTCCAACAGAATTTTACCAACCCCGGATGGTGGCTATATTGTTATCGGAGAAACCTTTTCCAACGATGGGGATGTTTCGGGCAAGCACAATGCACATGGCAGTCGTTCAGACATTTGGGTTTTTAAAATTAATGCCTCGGGCGATTTGCTCTGGCAAAAATGTTTTGGCGGTTTAGGCGATGAAAGTCTTTGGAATGGTGTTATTGACAATGGAGATGGCAGTTATGTTATTGCTTCAACACTAACTGGTATTAATAGTGGTGATATGACTTGTGTAACCACCCCGTCGCCTAATTACGATATCTGGCTAATACAATTGCGCGACACCACAGTGGTAAGTGCAAATCATTTGCCTAAGCCTGAATATGCAGTTGAGGTTTATCCCAACCCGGCAGGGGATTTTGTAATTTTCGAGTTGCAAAATGCCAACATTCAGGCTACAATTAACATTACCGATCTCACCGGCCGCCCGTTTGCCTCGTTTCCTCTTACAGGAGAAAAAACCGTATGGGACACAAGTGGAGTGAAACCAGGGTTCTATTTGTTCCGAATCGGAAATGGAATAGCCTGGGAAACCGGGAAATTATTAATCTCACATTAAAGCAATAACAACATGAAACCAAGAAAGAGAAGTATAAGGCTTTTATTACTACTTGCCCTTATCCTGGGCGCTTTTTCATGGAATACTGACAATTTGCACGCGCAAACATGGCCAATGCCAGGCGCGACCTGGGAATATTGTATCACCGGTTGGAATGGAATGCCTGCCGGGCATCTGATTTTAGGTTTAAAAGGCGATACGATTATTAATAACAGAGCTTATAGGATAATAGGTACTATTAGTGAATCGGGTTGGAATGGAAATAGGTCAACTTCGGCTTTAATGACAATCTATACGAGGTTTAGCAATGACTCAGTGTACCGGTTCGTGAATAACCGTGAGTATTTATACTTTAATTTTAACAGTAGTAACGGAAATGTTTTTTCAACCTTCAGATCAGCAGGTCATTACTACAATTGGAACGACTCTGCCTGCACTTCAATACTGCCGTTAAAAACAATCGGCACTGATATGTTGAGTTTAAACGGTATGCAATTAAGGAGGTCAATACTCAGGGATACGTTGTTTAAGACTATTTATAATGTTCCTGATGAAGATGAAGTTGAATATACTCTTGTTGAACGAATCGGCATTTTAAACGGATTGCCCCTGATAAATTCGAGAGAGCCTGCCGGCTTTGGTTATGGCTGCTCGTTACCAAGCGATTATGCTTCTTACACATTAGGGAGTTATTCGGATGATGAATTTTTTGCTGTACAGTTTTTGAATTGTGAAGGAGTCGGGATTAAGGATATATCCAATGTGTATAGAGTAGTAAAAGCATATCCTAACCCGGCAACTGATTATATTGTTTTTGAAGTACAAAATTCCCTGCCTTCAGGCACTATCACGATTTCCGATCTCACCGGCCGCCCGGTTACCTCGTTTCCGCTTAACGGAGAAAAAACTTTATGGCAAACAACCGGGGTAAAGCCGGGGGTCTATCTGTACCGGCTGCAAACCAAGGAGGGGAGTGCAAGCGGGAAATTGTTGATTGCACCGTTGTAATTTGTAGAGTCACCCTGCCACGGCAAGTTCAAAGCAGACAGATCAGGCCCAAAGAACAGAGGCTTGAACCGGAGCCATGACTCAACAGGGGACTTAGGTCGTTCATACGCATCAGAAAATAAGATGCGTGCGAACATGAGTCGACTCCGCCGGATACGAGGGCGGCTATGGGCATGTAGTGATTTCGGATTTCGGATTGCCTGATTTCTCAGCGTTTGCAAAATTACATTAATAAAATGACAGCCTCTGCTGTTTGCAGATGCTATCTGCGGATCCGAAAACCCGGAGTCAATAAAAAAAAGACCTGATCAACTAAAATAGAAAACTTGTCAGTTCACCTCAATGGATATTGGTCACGATAGCTGACGGGAAAAAATAGAAGGTCCGAAAAATCAAATTAAAAAAGAAGACCTAACAAGTTAAAAGAAAACTTGTTAGGTCACCTTAGTAGAAATTAGGTCTGAAAGCAATTGGGATCGGAAGTCAGAAGTAAAAGATCAGAAGTTGAAATTATCAATCCGAAATCCGCAATCTAAAATCCGAAATCCGAAATCTTAGATCAGTCCTTTTGCATGTTTTTCGCCGATCACCTTCAGCATATCTTCGGTCATGGCGCGGAGGTTCCATTTCGGGTTCCAGCCCCACTCATGGCGGGCGGCACTGTCGTCCATGCTGTTGGGCCACGAATTGGCGATGGCTTGTTTCATGGGATCAACATTGTAGGTCATTTCGAAATCAGGAATATGCTTTTTAATTTCTGCGGCAATAATCTCCGGATCGAAACTCATGGCGGTCACGTTGAAAGAGTTCCTGTGCCTCAGCTTTGAAGGATCAGCTTCCATCAGGTCAATAGCGGCTTCGATGGCATCGGGCATGTACATCATATCGAGGAAGGTGCCGGCGCCCAGGGGACAGGTGAACTTTTTATGTTTGATGGCCTCATAATAAATTTCAACGGCGTAATCGGTGGTACCGCCACCGGGCAGGGTAACGTTTGAAATAATGCCCGGGTAACGGACCGAACGGGTGTCCACACTAAAACGTTTGAAATAGTAATCGCTCAGCAGCTCACCGGCAACCTTTGAAACGCCGTACATGGTCTGCGGACGCATGATCGTATCCTGGGGGGTGTTGTCGAGGGGGGTGCCACCGCCGAAAGCGCCGATGGAGCTGGGGGTTGAAACGGCGCAGCCATATTCGCGGGCTACCTCAAGGCAGTTCATCAGTCCGCCGATGCCGATATTCCAGGCAACCTGGGGTTTGCTTTCACCCACTGCCGAGAGAATGGCTGCCAGGTTGTAAATGGTATCAATCTTGTATTTTTTTACCACGTCAGCAATCTGTTGGGCATTGGTGGCGTCAACCACCTCAGCGGGACCCGATTCCAGCAGTTCGCCGGTGGGTAAGGTTGAGCGGTATCCGGCAACTACATTGCCGTTGCCATATCTTTTGCGAAGTTCAAGGGTGAGTTCTGATCCGATCTGGCCCACCGAGCCAATTACCAAAATGTTTTTCATGGGTTTACGTAGGTTTATTTGTTTGTTAACCGGTTAACAATGAGTGCGGCAAATGTACAATAATTTGAATTATCGCAAAATATTTAGAAGGTTGGGGCCATTTCATTTCAATAATTTCACAACCAGTTTGTTGTTTGAAACCTGTTAGTTCCGGGGACTTTCACTTTAAGGTATTTAACTCTGAAGACAAAAACGGATGCCTGTTTCAAGCCTTTCGGGAGAAATGGACCTATCCGGAAATTACCTGGTAATATTTGGTTTTTAAACATTGTTGTCAGGGAATATAATTATAATTGGACCGGAATGCTTTATAGGTGTTGGTTTCAGAAGATTATAACAGCGTACAACTTACTTTTAATTATTTAGCTACTAAGCGTTGCACTGAGCCTGCCGAAGTGGCACAAAGGCACCAGGTTGCACAAAACCTGTTTTGCTCATTTAGTGATAGTTAGTGTCTACGGGTCTTTGTGGCAAATTCTTTCTTTTTTATCCGGATAATGATGATTCTTAAATTCATCCGGAATTTTTCCCAAGGATAACAATTACTAAAAATTATGGGTAGCAGCCAAAAACAATGAATTTTATGGGGTAAATCCGGGTTGTGCAAAATATTGACCGACCTGTCAATTGATAACAATATTTGACAAAAAGGTTAACAGATTGAAATACATTGACAGCAAGTTGTTGATTTTGTCAAAAAATGTGTATATTTGACAAAAAGAAGCATAAATGTCAGATCAAATTAAACCATACGATAGAAACAAGCCCTATAACAGCTTACCTCTTCTCCCGCCAGATGATGACAAGGTTGAAACCAAAGAAGTTTATAAGGCCTTAAACAATGCAAATAAAGCCCTTGCTGAGCTGAAAGGAATTGCAAAAAAACTGCCGAATCAATCAATGCTTGTGAATACGATTGCGCTCAGAGAGGCAAAAGCCAGTACAGAGATTGAAAACATATTTACAACTGACGATGAACTTTATAAAGCGCTCACAATTAGTGAATACGGGTTAAAGGGTAATGCTAAGGAAGTTCTGAGATACAGGCAGGCGCTTTGGAAAGGATATAACGATATTGTAAACAATCAGGCATTAACCAGTGAAACCCTGATTGATATTTACCAGGAAATCAAGCAGGTTAAAGATGGTATAAGGCCACCGCAAACCGAAACCGTTATAATTAAACGAGGAAGCGGGCAGTTGTCGGGCGAAGTGGTATATACCCCGCCAAGAGGAGCTCAGGTTATACAGCAGAAATTAAATAACCTGATTGAATACATCAACGATGACCTGAAATATAACTATGATCCACTACTGAAAATCGCAATTTCACATTATCAATTTGAAGCCATACACCCATTTAGAGACGGGAACGGAAGAGCAGGAAGAATTCTGATTATTCTGCTAATGATTCAAAAGCATCTGTTGGAAGTTCCAATCCTTTACTTAAGCGCATACATTATTAAAGAAAAAGACGAATACTACGAACTTTTAAAAAATGTAACCACCCTTCGAAGATGGGATTCATGGATAATTTATATTCTCAGGGCCATTGAAGAAACATCAAAATATACAATCAGCAGGATCGGAGAAATTGACAGGTTGTATTCAAGAACAATTGAATTAGTTAATGAAAGGTACCCATCAATAAGAAAAGAGTTCATTGAAAAACTTTTTGAGCAACCTTACATAAGTCCGAAGAAATTGATAGATAAGAATGTTAAAAGTCTTAATACAGTTAAGAAATACCTTAAACAACTCGAAGAAACGGGAATTTTAGTTCCTGAAAAGATTGGAAAGGAGATCGTTTACCTGAATATTGACCTGTACAACATTTTAGCTGAATCATAAACAAGTATTTTTAACGACACGGGCAATACATGCCATCTCTTTTAGTGCGGATAAACGGAGGAATTGAGGTGGGTTGGGTTGGCACGTTGCATACACGAATCCGATACAGTCAGAGATTTATTTTTTACAGAAATTCTTACAATTTAAGCGGAGTGATTCAGCCTGATTAGCTGAACGGATATTCGCATAAAGCTAGTACAGGTAAGGTAAAATCACCGATAATAATTTATTAAAATAGCCGGGCCTGAAAATCAAAAGTAATATCTTTGCGCCACTGTTATTCCAAAAACAATCAACTGTAACTTTAAAAAAATACACTATGTACGATCGTCTTCAGGCCCATCTGCAGAAAGAACTGGCCGACATCCGGGAAGCCGGACTTTACAAGAATGAACGGGTTATCACCACTCCCCAGGGTGCTGAAATCAAGGTGAACAGCGGCGCCGAAGTGCTGAACTTCTGTGCAAACAACTACCTCGGATTATCAAACAATCCCAAACTGATCGCCGCCGCCAAGGAAGCCCTCGATACCCACGGTTACGGACTTTCGTCGGTTCGTTTTATCTGCGGCACCCAGGACCTTCACAAAAGACTGGAAGCCAAAATCGCCGAATTTTTCGGCACGGAAGATACCATTCTGTATGCAGCCTGTTTCGATGCCAACGGCGGTGTGTTTGAACCCCTTCTCGGTGAAGAGGATGCCATTATTTCTGATTCCCTCAACCACGCGTCCATCATCGACGGCGTTCGTCTCTGCAAGGCACAGCGCTACCGTTATGCCAACGCCGATATGGCCGACCTGGAAGAGCAGCTTAAACTTGCCCAGGCACAGCGTTTCAGGCTGATTGTTACCGACGGCGTATTCTCTATGGACGGCAACGTCGCCCCCATGGACAAAATTCACGAACTGGCTCAGAAATACGATGCCATGGTGATGGTTGATGAGTGTCACTCTGCCGGTGTGGTTGGCGAAACCGGCCGCGGGGTAACCGAGCTTTTCAACATCCGCGGAAAGATTGAAATCATTACCGGTACGCTGGGTAAGGCCTTTGGCGGCGCCATCGGCGGATTTACCACCGGTAAAAAGGAAATCATCGAAATGCTGCGTCAGCGCTCGCGTCCCTACCTCTTCTCAAACTCCATCCCTCCCACCGTTGCTTCCGCCGGTATCAAGATGTTTGATATGATGGCCGAAACCAATGAACTGCAGGATCGTTTGCACGAGAATACCGCTTATTTCGTGAAGAGGATGGTAGATGCAGGATTTGACATCAAACCTACCCGCAGCGCCATTTGCGCCGTGATGCTTTACGATGCCAAGCTGAGCCAGGATATGGCCGCTAAATTATTGGACGAAGGCATTTACGTGATCGGATTCTACTACCCGGTTGTGCCCAAAGGACAGGCCCGTATCCGCGTTCAGATCTCAGCCGCCCACAAGCGCGAGCATCTGGATAAATGTATTGCAGCCTTTACCAAAGTTGGGAAGGAACTTGGAGTACTGAAGGGATAAAATCCTCCCGCTTACGATTTTCATGACGCCCGGTTATCGACCCGGGCGTTTTTGCTTTCTGCAGGATTTTCAGCATTAACAATCAGAAGAGTTGGCTCCGAGGCGCAGCTGCGCGTTAGAGCAGATCGGGGGAATGCAAAATGTTATGTAAATCCAAAGTTCAACTTTCGATTTACATAAAACATCTTGTTTCGTAAGCCTGATTAACCACCTAACCCAAACCGGTCAGGTTGGATCAAGACATGTTCTATCCTTGCAACCATCTTTATTTTTAACTTGTCTTTGATTCAGCAGGAGTTCGGGCGTCTTATAATTTCTGACGGGCGTGAATCATGTTTCATTTTTTATCCGCTTCAATCACCGCCCTGATTTCATGATACTGAAACCCATCCCCCAGCGCCTCTTTCAGGGTTTTCAGCGAAACGGTACCATGTGTCTTAATGGCTGCACGGATGGCCGGGGCCTTCGTGATATCGATCAGTTGATGCAGCTGTATTTCTCCGGTCGGAAGAAAGCCGGTCAGATGGTTATAGATGGTCTGAATGGTCAACTCCCGCTCAGCGGCAATCTGTTCTACCGTTTTACCTTGCCGGAACAGTTCAAGCGAAAGGGCGCCGGGCCGCACCTTACTCAATTTTGGCGTTTTTGGCATTTTTGGCTTTCTCTCCCTTCCGCCTCCGGGCATTTTCAGATGTATGCGGCTTCCTATCCCCGTTTTATCACAATAATCGTTGATGACCTCCAGAAATTCACTTCCGTACTTATTGATCTTGAAATCACCAAATCCTGTGATTATTTTCAGGTGTTCTTTCGTCAGCGGAAGCAGCGAGGCCATTTCAATCAGGCTGGAATCTCCCAGCACCATATAGGCCGGCACTCCTTCCGAATCAGCAATCAGGCGGCGCAAATTTTTCAGGTTTTTCAGCAGTTCTTCATTTTCGGTGGAGACCTTTGGAGCGGCTGCCTTTTGTTTCCGGGGTTCGGATGCTTTCAGCAACTGAACCGATGCTTTGCCTTTCAGAATTTCGCGGCTCCGGTCATTCAGTTTCAGCACCGGGTATTGTCCTTCGGTAACATCCAACAATCCCTGCGAAAGCAATTGATTAAATACATCATACCATTCCTGTTCGGTATTTTCCTTACCTACACCCCAGGTTTTAAAGGTTTTCTGTTCAGGGGTAAACTTCTGAAGATCCGCGCCACGAAGGTATTCAACGGTAGTTTTAATCCCATACCGCTCATCCAGCCGCGCTACGGCCGATAAGGCTTTTTGAGCAGGAATGGTTCCGTCGTAAGTGGTGTATTTGCCGAGGCAAAAGTCGCAGGAGTTGCACATGCCATGATGCGCCTCGTTGAAGTAATTCATCAACTGTTGCCGCCGGCATTGACGGGCTTCGGCAAATTTTGACATTTTTTCGAGCTTACGGTACATGATGTCTGCATGTTCCGGATCGGTGCCATTGTCGATAAAATAGCCGAGTTTGGCCACATCGCCCCTGCTGTAGAAAAGAATGGCATCGGCCCTTAGCCCGTCGCGTCCGGCCCTGCCGGTTTCCTGGTAATAGCTTTCGATGTTTTTCGGTAGATCGGCGTGTATTACAAACCGCACATCGGGTTTGTCGATGCCCATCCCGAATGCGATGGTTGCAACAATGATTTTTATACGGTCATGGATAAAATCATCCTGTACTTTTTGCCGCACCCCTCTTTCAAGGCCGGCATGATAACACTCAGCCAGGTACCCCATGGATTTCAGGTCAGCCGCCATCATTTCGGTTGATTTCCGGGAGAGACAATAGATGATCCCTGAATTCTCCTTTTGTTTGTCGAGATATACCGGTAAGAATTCGTCTATCAGGTATTTATCCATCACAAAATACCAGATATTGGCCCGGTTAAAGGAGGAGATGAACCTTTTCTCATTGTTCAGTTTCAGTTGAACAGCGATGTCGTCGCGGGTAAGTTTATCGGCGCTGGCGGTCAGTGCCATCACCGGAACGCCGGGAAACTGCTCCTTAAGCGAGTCGAGGGCAAGGTAGTCGGGCCTGAAATCGTGCCCCCAGTGTGAGATGCAGTGGGCTTCGTCGATGGCGAAGAGCGAAACTTTCGTTTCCCCGAGCAGGTTCTTCAGTGCATTTTCAGCCGAAATCCGCTCCGGGGCGACATAACAAAGCTTTAATTTATTGTTTCTGAGTAGGTTCAGCACCCTGTTTTGCTCGGAGGCCGATTGCGATGAATTCAGGAATTCAGCCGCCACCCCGCTGTTTTTCAATCCGTCAACCTGATCTTTCATCAGGGCGATCAGGGGAGAGACCACGATGGTTACCCCCTCTTTCATCAGGGCCGGAATCTGATAGCAGACCGATTTGCCGCCTCCGGTTGGCATAATTACCAGGGTGTCTTTACCGGCTAATGCCGATGTAATCACTTCCTCCTGGTTGAGGCGGAAATGATCGTAACCGAAGTATTTTTTAAGTAATGCCTGAGGGTTCATGGATTTTGGATTTTGGATTTCGGACTGATTGCTTTATTCATCGTTGTTTTTGTTAAGACAGGATTAACAGGATTGACAGGATTTTCAGGTTCCAAAGTTTACTGATGCCGGTGAATTTTGTGACCGGGCTTGT
>VSSQ01000487.1_pt1 | contig 25742 bp, 20 predicted proteins | sample 4763081 | NCBI WGS metagenome assembly VSSQ01 (sample SAMN12137344, study PRJNA551015) | bioreactor metagenome | isolation source: SDC9 anaerobic chlorinated ethene degrading culture | place: USA: Knoxville, Tennesee | collected 2015-01-01
GGCGGACGAATGGGAACCGCCTCCGTCAAAGACATGGTCAAGGGAGAGTTCCGCAGCAATCTGCCCGGCGGAGGCCAGCGATACATCATAGTTGGCGTGGCCGGCCAGCTGGACGGAAGCGGGCAGGCCGCCCCCTCCCGTGACGGAAGCCGAGAGGCCCGTGAGAGAGTCCAGCCCCGCTGCGATATCCGCAAGCCCCGAGCCGTTCATCGACAGCGTCACCGACCGCTGGTATTCCCGGAACGTCCCGGCCGCTGTCCCCCCGTCCGCGACGACCCCGGCCAGCCCCAGCCCGTCCGGTCCCACTCCTGTTTCAGTCACGGCCACATCTCCGCCGGAACTGTTCGACAGGATGATCCGGCGGCTTGCGCCGAGGGAATCCACAGAGGCAGTAATTCCTGGGATGCCCGCCCCGTTGACGGCATCCCTGATGTCGGACATGCCCATGCCGCCCACGGAGATCACCGTTCCGCCGATGTCAAGGGACGCACCGGAGGCGGCCTGCCACGTGGTCACCGCCGTGACGGCGTTTCCTGCCCCCGATGACCGGTAGCTGATATGGATTTCGGTGTCGTCCGCCGCCTGGTACTCCAGGCTGACGGTCATCACCGCATCCCGGGAGGTCACGTAGGATTCCGTGAGAACCACGTCTCCGGCCATGAGGTCCCGGCGGTCCGTCCCGGTGACGGCGTAATGGGTGAAGAGATTAACGGCGCTGTCCTGGTTCACGGTGAGGGAAACATCACCCGCCCCGCCGGCGCTCACTGTCCCCCCGGGAATATCGTTCCGGTAGACAAGGGTGGATGACGGCGTCCCCGCCTCGTCGGCCCGCACCGCAAACCGGGCGTCGAAGTCGGAGGATGTTCCCCTGCTGCTGATGTTGACTCCCTCCACAACCCCAAGCTCCAGGGCATCGTCGAAATCGGCCATCATGGGGACAGCGTCCGAAAGGCGCACGTCGTAGGTTCCCGGCGCGACGATGTTCGGCGTCGGGGACACCCCGACCGCCCCGCCCACTGCGGCGGCACTGGAATTCATCCCCCCGGCCAGGTACCGTATTCCCCCGAAAGGGGTCTCCCGGGTTTCCAGCCTCCAGCTCCCTTCGGCCAGGTTCAGGGCGGACATGGCCGCCAGCCCGGCCCCTCCGGTGTCCATAACCGCACCGGTCCCCGCCGTCCCGTTCCTGAGGGTGAGGATGTTGCTTTTCTGTATGTTTTCCCTCCCGTCGTCCAGGGTGCTGAAGAGAATCCTGAAGTTGCCCGACGGGACGGCGGCAGCCTCTTCCGTTCCGCCGGCCCTGCCGCTTCCGGGCATCACTACGGAAAGATGGGATGTGGACGTGCTCCAGAGCGCGGACATATCGCCGTTCAGCAATTTTTTCCTGTTGAACTGGGTCTGATTCGCTATGGCGTCCACCTGGGAGGAGAGTTCGTCGATCTCGCCCTGGATATGCCCCCTGTCCTCACTGGTGAGAACATCGTTTGCCCCCTGGACGGACAGCTCTCTCATCCGCTGCAGAAGGGAAGTTATCTCCTGTATCCCTCCCTCCGCGGTCTGAAGGAGGGATATGCCGTCCTGGGCATTCTTGGCCGACCGGTCCAATCCCCGTATCTGGGCGCGCATCTTCTGCGAGACGGCCAGGCCTGAAGCGTCATCGGAGGCACTGTTGATGCGAAGGCCGGTAGCCAGTTTTTTTGAAACCTTCGACAGGCGGTTACTGACGTCCGACAGGGCCGTAAAAGAGGCCAGTGACATAAGGTTCGTGGAGATCCGCACTTCCGGGCACCCCCCAGAAAGGATTCACAGCGTATCCGCAGGGCATGCCCGGCCTGAGGAAAAGCCTGCGGGAAAGAACCTGCATATTGGTATCGGCCGGCAGAAGAAAAAACCTCAGTTTTTTTGGAAAAAGAAAATACGGGCCGGCACATGAGAATTCCCTCCCCCGGTACACCCGGGGAAGGACAGGAGGGTACAACCGCCTGGTGACAGTGTTTTCAGCGGCCGGGCAGCAGTCCGGACAATGCTCTTCAGCTCATTTTGATGTCCGGCCTTTTTTCCCGGAAGACCGGGGTTTCGCCGGAGGCGGGGAAGCCGGCGCCCTCAGAGAGACAACCCTGCCGCCGCCCGTCACGATGGCGGCGTACTTTTTATACACCGCTGAAAAGTTCTTCAGGATGTCCTCCCTGAGCATGTCGAAGGGAACCACCACGTACCGCCCCAGGGGAGACCGGCGGGGATTGTAGAGCAGCGTCCCGGTGACGTTCTCGAAGGAGATCCGGGTCTCCCCCCTCATTTCCGTCTTGACCACGTCGAGGGAGACGAGAAGGCCCACGAGCTTGTGGAGCTCCTTCTGGGACGAAAGGAAATTGCCGAGGGAATAGACCACGAGGGTGCTCTTCACCATGGCCACGGGCTGGACCACGTGGGGATGGTGGCCGAGGACGATGGAAACGCCGAGGGATGCGAGGTGCTCCGCGATTTTTTTCTGCTCCGCGGTGGGTGCGAAGACATATTCGCTTCCCCAGTGCATGGAGACGATCACCACGTCGGCTTTTTTCTGCGCCCGGGCCACGTCGTTCCTGGCTTTTTCCGGCGTGTAGAGGCTGACGTAATGTCCCTTTCCCTCCGGGGCCTTCAGTCCGTTGGTGGCGGTCGTGTAGGCCAGGAAGGCGCAGGAAATGCCGTTGACCCGGAAGAACCTGATTTCTTTTTCCTTCTCCGCGGTCAGGCTGCTTCCTGCGGTCACCACGCCCTTCTTGTCTTTCCAGTATTCCAGCGAGGCGAGCACGCCCTTCTCCCCCCTGTCCAGGGTGTGGTTGTTCGCCAGGGACACGAGGTTGAACCCGCCGTCGAGAAAGGCGTCCCCCACCTCCCGGGGGGAATTGAACCTGGGGTAGGTGGACAGTCCCAGCTTCGTGCCGCCGAGGATGGTCTCCTGGTTGTAAAAGGCCACGTCATGGGGAGAAATCCTGCTCTTCACCAGGCGGAGCATGGGCCGGAAATCATACCCGCCTCCCTTGATAACCGCCGCGGAATACACGCCCTTGTGGATCAGGGCATCCCCCACGGCGGCCAGGGAGAACCGCGCCGCACCGTGCGCCGGACCCTGGAGGCAGGCGAGGTGAAGCAGCAGAATCAGGGTTTGGACAGTGCGAAAAGCGTTCATGGCACGGCTCCTCCTTTCGGTCCGGGGCAACCGGCGTTGCGTAAAGGGAAATCGGGCGGTATCCTATCCCTGTCCTTCGGGTCCGGAAGTTTTGTTCTTCCCCGGGGAGGGCATGCACTTCCCGCACCCGTGGCACCCCCGATAACAGGGCCGGGTGCGGGAGGACCCCGCGAACAGGGGAACACAGGCAAGGACCAGTATCACCGCAAGAGCTGCATAGTTCATCCCATCCACCTCCGGAAGGATTTCCCGCCCCAAGAGTATACCTTCCCGGAGTCAAAAAAGGGAACGGCAGAGAGCAAAAGATCGGCATTCCGGGGGACAGGACTTTCCCCCGAAGAAAGGATGGTGAAGGATGTGCGCTGCATAGCCACGTTCGAGGTCACCAGCATGGCGCTCCTCTTTGAACGCACCTGCAGAAAGCATAACATTGCGGCAAAAGTGGTCCCCGTACCAAGAAAGCTCTCCTCAAGCTGCGGTCTCGCCTGCGAGTTCCCCTGCGAATCCGGGGACCATGTACGCTCTCTCTGTGCGGAGAGGAAAATCGACGTTGAATCGTTCCACGAGCTGGAAGACGACTGGACATAATGCCCCTTGAAGAATACCATATAGGGGATGGTGGTATTATTTCAAAAGGAGGGGTAGAGTTCATGGAAAGAAAAAAGGTGCTCATCATCGGAGGCGTGGCCTGCGGCGCCAAGACGGCCGCCAGGCTTGCCAGGCTTGCTCCGGAGTTCGACATCACGGTGCTCGAGCGGGGGGAACACCTCAGTTTCGCAGGATGCGGCTTTCCCTATTTCGTCGGGGACGTGGTGAAGGAGTACAAGGACCTGGTCTGCACTCCCCTCGGCATCATCCGGGACGCGAACTTCTTCCGGACGGTGAAGAACATCACGGTCCACACCGGCTGCCTCGCCACCCGGATCGACAGGGAGAAAAAGTGCGTCACCGCCTCCGACGCGTCCACGGGCGAAGAAAAAACCTTTCCCTACGACAACCTCGTGCTCGCCACGGGCGCGTCCCCCATCCGCCCCCCCATACCGGGCAGCGATCTCAACAGGGTCTTTACCCTCTGGACCATGCCCGACGCCCTGGCCATGAAATCGGCCCTCTCGTCGGGGAACATCAAAACAGCGGTCATCATCGGAGCCGGCCTCATCGGCATGGAAGTCGTGGAGGCCCTTACGGAAAGGGGTGTCAGGGTTTCCGTGGTTGACGCCCTTCCCACACCCCTTCCGGCCCTCGTGGGCGAAGATTTCGGCCTCCGGGTCGCAAAAGCGGTCAAGGCAAAAGGCATCGATTTCTTCGGAGGCGAGAAGGTCACCGAAATCACCGGCGAGGGAGGGGTCGTCAGCGGAGTCAGGACGGACAAGCGCTCCCTGCCTGCGGACATGGTGCTCCTGGCGGTGGGCATCCGGCCCAACACCAGCCTCGCCCGGGACGCCGGCCTGGAGCTCGCTCCCAACGGAACCATCGTGGTGGACGAACTGATGAGGACGAGTGACCCTTCCATCTACGCCGGGGGCGACTGCGTCCAGACACGGCACCTCGTCACGAAAAAGCCCGTATGGCAGCCCATGGGCTCCACGGCAAACCGCCAGGGCAGGGTCATCGCCGACAACATCGCCGGGCTTGCCACGCCCTTCTCGGGGGTCCTTGGGACGGGCATACTGAAGCTTTTCAACCTGACCATCGGCAAGACAGGCCTCGACGAGAAGCAGGCGAAAGAAGCGGGCTTCGAGCCGGTGAGCATCGTAGTGGAAGAGCCGGACCGGCCCCACTTCATGCCCGGCATGGGGGCCATGACCATCCGGCTGGTGGCGGACAGGCTGAGCCGACGCATCCTGGGCGCCCAGATCATGGGTTCAGGGGTGGTGGACAAGCGTCTTGACGCCCTCGTGGCGGCCGTCTCCTCGGGGATGACGGTGGATCTCCTGGCGGACGGCGACTTCGCCTACGCCCCGCCCTTCTCCACGGCCCTCGACCCGAATACCCACGCCGCCAACGCGCTGAAGAACAAGATGGACGGCCTGGTGAAAACGTACCAGCCAAGGGAACTCAGGGAAAGGATGGAGAGGGCGAATCCTCCGCTGCTGCTGGACGTGAGGACGCCGGGAGAGCTGGACCTCCAGGGCCGTCTCCCCTACGAGTTCGTGAACATTCCCCTCGGGAAGCTCCGGGAACGGGTGGGTGAACTGCCCCGGGACAGGGAGATCGTGGCCTTCTGCAAAATCTCCGTCCGGGGCTGGGATGCCCTGGCGACCCTGAAAGGGGCAGGCTACGAGGACGTGGCTCTCCTTGAGGGAGGCGTCATGGCCTGGCCTTACGATCTGAAGTAGTCCTTCCGGCCCGAAGGAGAAACAGAAAGGGGCTGCCGCAGGGATCCCTGCGGCAGCCCCTTTCCGTTTCTCCCGGTCTATTCCTTTGTCTCGGCAAGCTCCACCAGGACCTTCGCCATGATGTGGGCGTTCTTCATGATGTCCTCCACGGACCACCGTTCGTCTTCCTCGTGGATTGTGTAGTCCTGCCCGGGGAAGACGGGGCCGAAGGCCACCACGTTGGGCATGGTCTTGGCGTAGGTGCCCCCGCCGATGGCCAGCAGCGTGGCTTCCTGGCCTGTTTCTTCAGTGTAGACCTTCTGGAGGGCCTGAATGAGCCTGGACTCGGGAGGCATGTACAGGGGGTTCGCCTTGGACACCTTCTCCACCGTCAGGCCGTTCTTCCTGAAGGTCTCCTCGATGGGGCCCGTGACAGCCTCTTCCTTCGCCGTGACGGGGTACCGCATGTTGATGGTGAAAGAAGCCCTGCCATTCTCAGCCTTCACCACGCCCACGCAGACCGTCAGCGGCCCGGACACTTCGTCGGCCATGGCGACGCCCAGGGATTTCCCGTCGGTCTCGAAACCCGCGAGCCGGGAGAAGGCGGAGAAAAACTCCCCCTGCTCGCCCTTCAGCTTCAGCCCCGCCATGAAGTCCGCCAGGCAGGCGAGGGCATTGATTCCCTTTTCGGGTGTGCTTCCGTGGGCGGGGTGGCCCTTCATCACCAGGGTGACCCTGCTGCCGTCATCATCTGCGGTAAGGGAGCTGCCCTCGGGCCCCTTCCATGCGGAGGCGGCAGCGGTGATGCGCTGCCTGCACTCGGCCCTGGAATCCTCGATCACGGCCGTAACCTCGGCCATAACAACGTTGGCGGCCACCCCTCCATCGAGGGAGGTCACCATCATTTCGCCCGAGGGAGCGAAGGGAAGGGAGACCGTGTAGGTGACGATGCCCTTTTCTGCATGAATGATGGGGTACTCGGCGTCGGGGGTGAACCCCGCGGCGGGAAGATCCTCCCCCAACTCCACGTAGCGTTTCATGCACTTGCTTCCCTGCTCCTCGTTGGTGCCGAAGATGATCCGGACTCTGCGCTTCAGCTTCAGCCCGGCGTCGAAGATCGCCTTCGCGGCGAAAAGACCGATAATGACCGGTCCTTTGTTGTCGAGGACGCCCCGGCCCCAGACCATGCCGTCCTTCAGCTCGCCGCCCCAGGGGTCCACCGTCCAGCCCTTTCCCTCGGGAACCACGTCCAGGTGCCCGAGGACGGCCACCATCTCGTCCCCTTCGCCCATCTCGGCCCAGCCTGCCACGTTGTCCACGTTCTTCGTCCGGAAGCCCATTTTCTCCGCGAAGGCGAGGGTCCAGTCGAGGCATTTCCTCGGCCCCTCCCCGTAAGGGGCTCCTTCAGCGGGCTCGCCGCCGACGCTGGGGATACGCACAACATCCTGTATGGCGGCCACAAGTTCATCTTTCATTGCATCGATTTTTTCCGACAGCACGAAATTACCTCCTTGATGGGCGGGTCATTCCCCGCCTGTTTTTTTCAGCAGTTCCCTTCCGGCGATCTGGACCGGATCCCATGCCATGGAGAAGGGGGGAGCATATCCGAGGTCAAGCTCCAGGAGATCGTTCACCGTCATGCCCCCCGCGAGGGCCGTGGCGATGATGTCCACCCGCTTCGCCGAACCCTGGCCTCCAACGATCTGTCCGCCGAGCAGTCTGCCGGACCCTTCCTCGCCCACGAGCTTCACGTGCATGGTCTCCGCCCCGGGGTAGTATCCCGCCCGGGTCTTGGTCCGGATGACCGAGGAGACGGACCGGAAGCCGTTTTCTTCCGCTTCCCTCTCCGTCAGCCCGGTCCGGGCCACTTCGAGGCCGCAGTGCTTGCTCATGGCCGTGCCGTAAACGCCCGGGAAAGCTGCCCGGCCGCCTCCCATGGAAATTCCGGCCACCCGTCCCATCTTGTTGGCCACTGTGCCCAGGGCGACCCAGAAAGGTTTCCCCGTCATGAGGTGGGTAGTGGAGGCGCAGTCTCCGGCGGACCAGATTCCGGGACGGGATGTGGCCATGGTCTCGCCGGCGAGGATGGAATCCCGCACGGACAGCTTCAGCCCCGCAGCCCCCGCGAGCCCTGAGTTGGGGCGGACGCCGAGGCCCATGATCACCATTTCCGTCTCGATTTCCCCGTGTTCGGTGATGACCGACCGGACCCGGCCACCTTGGGTGCCGAAGCCAACCAGGCCTTCGCCGAGGCGGAGTTCCGTCCCGATCCCGCGGATGGCGGAGGCGATGAGTTCCGCCATGTCGGCGTCGAAGGTGTTCATGACCTGGGGGGACTTGTCCAGAAGGGTGACCTTCATTCCCCTGACGCAGGCGAAGGCCTCGGCCATTTCCAGGCCGATGTAGCCGCCTCCGATGACCACGGCGTGCCGGGGCCGGACTTCGTCCACGTAGCGCCTCGCTGCGATGCCGGTTTCCAGGGTGCTGAGGGTAAAAATCCCCTCCGCTTTTGCTCCCTCAACGGGAGGCACGGCAGGGCTCGCCCCCGTGGCGATAAGCAGCCTGTCCCAGGAGTCCCGGAATTCCCTTCCCGACTCCAGGTCTCTCACCAGAACCGTGCCCCCGTCAGGATCGAGAGAAAGCACCTCGTGGCGGACCTTCACCACGATGTTCTGCTTCTGCAGAAGCTCCTCCGGCGTCCGGACGACGAGCCTGGTTTCCGGCTCCACGAGTCCGGCGATGAAATAGGGTATGCCGCATGCGGAATAGGAAGAATAACCGCTCCGCTCGTAGACTGTGATCTCCGCGTCGGGAAGCAGTTTTCGGATCTGCCCTGCGGCGGACATGCCCGCCGCGTCGCCCCCCACTATGAGAACCCGTTCTTTCGCCACTTCCTTCACCTCCCGGGAATGCCTGTATCAGGTATTTTCTTCTTCCCTATTATACCCGAGGGTCGGGGCACAGGGGGCTTACAGGAGATTTTTCCGCCGGTAGACCGGTTCGGAGAGCGCCCACATGGACGGCCACGCCCGGAGGAGCAGCAGGCCGATGACGAGGCTGACTGCCCCGCCGGCGAAGAGGGTGGCGGGAGCGCCGATATGGGTGGCCAGCCACCCGGCATTGAGGCTCCCGATGGGTGTGATGCCCATGGCGCAGACGATGAAGAGGCTCATCACCCTGTTCCGCTTGTCCTCGTCCACCAGGGTCTGCACCAGGGTATTGCAGGAAACCAGGGTGGAGACCATGAAGAATCCGAGGCAGGCCATGAGGACCAGGGAAAGAGAGAACATCCTCGAGAGGGAGAAGGCCGCCATGGAGAACCCGAGGAGGATGCAGGACACCGCCATGATCCTGCCGAGACCCACGGGGGATTTTCTCAGGGCGAGCCGGACGGACCCCGCCAGGGCGCCCAGCCCTGTGGCTCCCATGAGGAAGCCCAGGGTGCGGGGGCCTCCGCCGAGAATTTCCCGGGCAAAGACGGGAAGAAGGACCATGTAGGGGAAGGCGAAGAAGCTGACCAGGGCGATGGCACCGAGGTAATTCCGCAGGGGGAGGAAGGATGCCACGTACCGGACACCTTCCTTCATGCCTTCGAGGACGCTCTTCCGGACCTGGTCGGTGACGAGGGGCTTCCTGAATCGCATCAGGAAGAGGGCGGTGAGGGTGGCCGAATAGGCCATGCCGTTCATCAGGAAGCAGATTCCCTCCCCCACCACGGCGATGACCATACCCGCGATGGAGGGTCCCACAAGCCTTGTGACGTTGAAGAGAGTGGATGTGAGGGCGATGCCGTTGCCCAGGTCCTTCTCGTCCTCCACGAGGCGGATGGTGAAACCCTGCCGGGCGGGGACCTCGAAGGAGTCCGAGATGCCGATGACGGCCGCCAGGATGAGGATATGCCAGTATTCCACTACTCCAGACAAGGTCAGGACGGCAAGGGTGAGGGCGTGGAGCATGCTGATGGTCTGGCAGATCATGATGACCCTCCGCAGGTTCCGCCCCTCGAGGAAGGCGCCGGTGAAGGACCCGAAAAGCAGCACGGGAATCTGGGTCATGAAGTCCACCGTCCCGAGCAGAAGAGGCGAGCCGGTGATCCTGTAGACGAGCCAGTTCATGGCCACCCGCTGCATCCAGAGTCCCGAGAGGGAGACGATCTGCCCCATATAGAACAGCCGGAAGTTCCTGTGCCGGAAGGCCCGGAAGAGGGTGCTTTTTTCCCAGTCAGGCATGGCGGCGGCTTATCCTTTCCAGACCGCGCGGTACTTCTTGAGGAACCGGACCGGGTTGTAGGACTCCTTGGCCTGCCGGACGCCTTCCTCTCCCATGTCCTGCTCCCTGTTGGCCCAGGTGAAATCCGGGCAGGAGTGCTCCAGGAAAGCCTGGTTGATGGCCTGGTACACGCCCTTGTAGTCAGCGAGTCCCTTTTCGAAGTGGACCACCACCATGTCCTCCGTCATAGGCTCCCCGACGGAGTAGGCCACCATGTAGTCTCCCACGTAGAGGGCCCCGCACAGCAGGCCCGGAAGACGGTCCCAGTTCTTCAGGACTCTTGAAATGGCGTGGTTTTCCGCCCGGAGGCCGGGGATGTCGTCGCAGCTCTTCCACTCGCACCAGAGCTGCTGCATCTCGAGAATGCCGTCCACGTCCTCCCGGAAGAGTTTTTTATAGGACGATCCGTAGTTCTTGTGGAACTGCTTCCAGAGATTCTTTTTCTTGTGGAACCGGTTCCCCCTGAGGGAGATGAGCTCTTCCACGGAGTAGACGTATTCCCATTCGGACCGCTGGTCCTCCAGGATCATCCGCTCACCGAAGCGCTCCGACCACAGAGCGGCGAGCTCCTCGGGCACCCGGTGGAACTCCGCCCCGTCCGGGAAAAGACCGGGCAGGATCCGTTCCCAGTCGGCGGACTCCCAGTTTCCCACGGGTGCCCAGTGAACGGGAGAGGGACGGTTGATGCGGGGCCAGAACAGGTCGTGGGCATGGGCGAGTTCATACTGCCGCTCGTCGGACCAGGCCCAGATGTTGACGAACGTATAGTCGGACGTCTTGCCGGAACAGAGATCGAACAGGGCGGAATACTCATTCCGCATTTCTATGGACAAAGGGGTAAAAGTCAATGACATTTGGTCACCTCCGGAATTTTCCAGCCAAGTATAACCGCAAAAAAGCCTGCGGGCAATTTGTTGCCGCCCGCAGGCTCCGATCTATGATAAACCGGCCCTGTGCCGGATCGGGAATCCGTCTCTCACGGAGACGGCGTCAGACGCCTCAGCATCCTCCTCCGGAGCCGTCGGTGAACTCGGCGTCAACCACGGTGTCGTCTTCCCTTGCCGACGAAGCGGGCTGGGGCTCCGGTCCCTGGGCTGTCGAGGACGACAGGATCTGGATCATCTGCTTCACGTCGGAAGCGGCCACCTTCAGGGACTCGAGGGATGCGTCGTGCCTGCCGAGAGCTGCCTTGCCCTCCTCCACCAGGGAACGGGCCCGGGCCTTTTCGTTTTCCGGCACATTCGGCCCGCCCTGCTCCAGCATCTTCTCGAGCTGGTAGACGGATGACTCCAGATCGTTCCGGGCTTCGGCCATATCCTTTTTCTTCCGGTCCTCGGCGGAATGCTCCTGGGCCTCCCGGATCATCCGCTCCACTTCCGCAGTGTCGAGATTGGTGGACCCGTTGATGGTGATCCTCTGCTCCTTGCCGGTGTCACGGTCCCTGGCGCTCACGTTGAGAATGCCGTTGGCGTCCACGTCGAAGGTCACTTCTATCTGGGGCAGTCCCCTCGGCGCCTGGCGGATGCCCTCGAGCTTGAAGTTGCCGAGAATCCTGTTGTCCGCCGCCATTTCCCGCTCGCCCTGGAGCACCACGATGTCCACTGCGGGCTGGTTGTCCGCCGCCGTGGAGAAAATCTCCGTCTTCTTGCACGGAATGGTGGTGTTTTTCTCGATGAGCTTCGTCATCACGCCGCCCATGGTCTCCACCCCAAGGGACAGGGGGATCACGTCGAGAAGCAGCACGTCCTTCATTTCGCCGCTGATGATGCCGGCCTGGACGGCGGCGCCCACGGCCACCACTTCGTCGGGGTTCACCGACATGTTGGGCTGCTTGCCGCCGGTGAGCTTCCGGACCAGGTCCTGCACCGCGGGAATCCGTGTCGAGCCGCCCACGAGAACCACCTCGTCGATGTCCTTTTCGGAGAGCTTCGCGGCGGCAAGGGCATCCTTAACAGGCCCGACACAGCGCTCCACCAGGGGAGCGGTGAGCTGGTCGAACTTCGCCCTGGTGACCGTCATGTTAAGGTGCTTCGGCCCGTTGGCGTCGGCGGTGATGAAGGGCAGGCTGATCTCCGTGGACGTGCGGGATGAAAGCTCGCACTTCGCCTTCTCGGCCCCTTCGTAGAGCCTCTGCAGGGCCTGCTTGTCCTTCCTGAGATCGATGCCGTTCTCCTTTTTGAACTCGTCGGCGATCCAGTCCACTACAACCTTGTCGAAGTCATCGCCGCCGAGATGGGTGTCTCCCGAAGTGGCGAGCACTTCCACCACGCCGTCGCCGATGTCGAGGATGGATACGTCGAAGGTGCCGCCGCCGAGGTCGAAGACCATGATCTTCTGTTCCTTCTGCTTCTCCAGACCATAGGCGAGGGCCGCCGCCGTGGGCTCGTTGACGACCCGCAGCACGTTCAGCCCGGCGATGGTCCCGGCATCCTTGGTGGCCTGCCTCTGGGCGTCGTTGAAATAGGCCGGCACTGTAATGACCACGTCGGTGATCTTCTCGCCCAGGTACGCCGAGGCGTCGGTCACGAGCTTTTTCAGCACCGAGGCGCTGATCTCCTCCGGAGCGTACTCCTTCCCGTTCACGGAAAACCGGACGGCCCCGTTGGGCCCCTCGGAAACCTTGTAGGGTACGATCTTCAGCTCCGAACCCACTTCGCTGTATTTCCTGCCGATGAACCGCTTCACCGAAAAGAGCGTCCCGTCAGGATTAAGGGTTGCCTGGCGCTTGGCAAGGGATCCGACCAGCCTCTCCCCGTCCCTGGTAAAGGCCACCACCGAAGGGGTTGTCCTTCCTCCCTCGGCGTTGGCGACGACTTCTGGCGTACCGCCCTCTATGACTGCGATGACTGAATTTGTTGTTCCAAGATCTATTCCGACCGCTTTTTTCATGGTGTCTCCCCCCTGATTTACTGACTAATGCTGACTAAAGAAATTATAGCTGTTTTTTTCCGTCTGTCAATATTGGTCAGAAAACCTGCATCCGCAGGAAGCGGGGAGCGGGATCTCTTCGCTCCTGGCGGGGCGGATTCACCTTATGCCCGGAGACACTTCCTCTGCCTAAAAAAACTGCGGATGGAGAGAAAAAAAGGACGCTCCTCTTTCGGGAACGTCCTTCCGGGATTTCTGAACGCAGCTTTGTGCTTTCATCCATTTTTCCTGTTTTTTTCCCGTTCTTCCCTGCTCGGGAAATATTTGCCCTCCACCATGAAATAGACCCGCTCCGCAATGTTGATGACGTGATCTCCCGCCCGTTCGAGGTGACGGGCTGCCCAGAGCTCCACGGCCCCCCGCTCGACCTCCTCGTGGTTTCCCGCTGCCCCGGCGACGGCCGTGGCGAGAAATTCGTCGTAGCACTGGGCGTAGATCTCGTCCACCTCGTCGTCCTGCTTCCAGAGGGCGGAGGCGGCCTCCCTGTCGCCGGTGCGGAAAGCCTCGAGGGCATGGCGGAACATGGAGAGAACCGTGTCCAGCATGGACAGGATCCGGTCCTTCTTCGGGAAAGTGGTTGCGCACTTGATCTTCAGGGACTTTTCAGCGATGTTCACTGCCTGGTCGCCGATCCGCTCCAGGTCGGTGATAATCTTGAGGACGCCGAAAACGAAGCAGAGCTCTTCCTTTCCGGGGCTCCTCATGGCGATCGATCCGAGGCACTCCTGGTCCACGGCCTCCTCCAGCCTGTCGATGAAGTCGTCATTGAGGATGACTTTCTGGGCCAGGACCGCGTCATGGCTGAAAAGGGCATTCACCGAGTTGTGAAGGGCATCCGCCGCCATCTCCCCCATCCGGATCACCGTGGTGACGATGCGCTCCCGGTCGGACGCATAGAGAAAGGCCTGAATGGACTTGTTGTTTTTTCCGTGGGTCACTGGGCAACTCCACCTCCTGGGCTGTTACCGCGCCGTACCTTCCCTGTAGGCCTCACCCCGGGCAATTTCAAGGGATGTCTTCACGAGAAGGAATATCTGGGACAGGAAGTCCACGAGAGGGGCGAGCTCCCTGCGGTTAAGGGCGTCCGCTCCGAGGCGGAGCCGAATCCTCCTGTCCAGTTCCTCGAACTCCCGTTCATATTTTCCGGCAACGGCGGCGAAATCCACGTCCGCCAGGGCGAAGGCCCTCAGGGCGAGCCGGATGTCCGTCATGGCCACCCGAGTGAGCTCGTCCCAGGTGGTCTTCCCGAGTTCCCTGGCGAGCTGGCCTCCCACTCCTGCCTCGGCGAGAAGCCGCAGCTCCCCGGAAAGAATTTTCGCCATCTGCCGGAAGGATACCATGGAATAGGACACCGTGGAGTAATTTTCGCGAAGAACGTCGTCGTCCGAGGGTATGTGAATGCCGTACATATACTCCTCGCAGGCCTCCGAAAGCTCCCGGATTGCCCCGGGCAGCTCCTGGAAGGTCCTGTCCCCGTTCGGAGACGAAACGAAGAGCACCTGGCAGTACATTTCGATGTAATTCGCCAGCCTGATCATCTCTTTCGAAAGCAGCAGGATGGCCAGGGACGGAATTTCCAGCAGATCCTCGTCAAGGTACACCGGGGCGGCCAGGCGCTCCCGCCCCGTTCTCTCGGCGATGGCCCCGGAAAACCGGGCCAGAGCATCGGCAAAGGGGTAGAAGACAAGGGCATTGAAGAGGGTCACCCCCACCTGGGCGAGGACGATCTTTCCGGCAAGCCCCCCCGCCGCTCCGGAGAGCAGGCCCTGGAGCCAGGGAAGGGCGGGCAGAAGGATGAGAACGCCGAGCACCTTGTAGACGAAGGTGCAGATGCCGAGCTTTCGGGCGTTCTGCTTCCCGGAAAGTCCCGCGATGAGTACCGTCACCGAGGAGCCGGCGTGGGCCCCGAAAATCACCGGCAGAACTGCCGTTACGGGCATGGCTCCCGAAGTGGCAAGGGTGACCGCCAGGGCCATGACGGCGGAACTGCTCTGCAGGACCGCCGTGGCCGCAAAAGCCGCCAGTCCTGTCAGGAGGCTGTTTGCCCCCGCATGGGCGGCAAGCTCCGCGAATCCCGGGGTGGAAAGGAGGGGCCCCACGCCGAGCTTGAGGACAAACATTCCCAGAAGCACCAGGGAGAGTCCCTGGAGCATGTTGCCGATCCTGTAGGTTTTTCCTCTGCCGAAGCGGACCATGAGCAGGCTCGCGGCGAAAAGCAGGGGGGAGAAGGCGGCAATGTCGAGGCTGAGCAGAAAGGTCACGAAGGTGCCGCCGACGCTGGCTCCCATCATGACCACCACGGAGCCGGCAAAGGAGAGCATGCCCACGTCCACGAAGCCTATGGCGAAGGACGTGGCCACGGTGCTTCCCTGGGCCACGGCGGAGAGCAGCACGCCGAAGAGGAAGGCCAGGGGTTTTTTTCGTGTGAACCTGACCATGAGGTCCTTGGATCTCCCGCCGAAGCTCGATCCGAAGGCGGCCGTGGTCTCCTCCACCCCATAGAGGAAGAGGGCCAGGCCGCCGAGGATGTTGATGTAGGAAAAAAGATGGGCGCTCACAGCGTTCCCTTCCGGGCCGCCCTCCGCTCCCGCAGCACGGGCACAGCCACCGAGGCGAAGGCCAGAAGCAGCAGGGTCAGCGACAGGGGCCGCTGCACGAAGAGGGAAAAACCGCCCATCATCAGGGTCGCCCTGAGGTTCTTCTCGATCATGGTGCCGAGGATCATTCCGAGGACCACGGGGGACACAGGGAACTTTGCCCTTGAGAGAAGCCACCCCACCAGTCCGAAGACGAGGCAGACCCCCACGTCGAACACGGAGGACCGCACCGCGTAGCTGCCGATGAAGGAAAAGGCGAAAATGAGGGGATACAGGAGCCGCTTCGGTATGAGGGCGGCCTTGATCCACAGCCGGGCACCGAGAAGGCCGAGTGCCAGGATGAAGACGTTGGCCACCAGGAGGCTGGAAAAAAGAGTATACACGATTTCAGGGTGCTTGGTGAAGAGTTCCGGCCCGGGCTGGAGATTGTGGATCATGAGAGCACCGATGAGCACAGCCGCTGACGAGCTTCCGGGAATGCCGAGGGTCAGCAGGGGAACCAGCGCCCCGCCCACGGAGGAGCTGTTGGACGCTTCCGCTGCTGCAACGCCCGCGGGCGCTCCCTGCCCGAACTCGGCGGGGTTTTTGCTCAGACGCTTTTCCACGTCGTAGGCGATGAAGGAAGCAATGGTCCCGCCGGCACCCGGAAAGATGCCGATCACCGTCCCAAGGACTCCCGCCCTGAGCATGGAGAACTTGAGCTTCAGATAGTCCCGGAGGGTAGGCCAGGGTGACCGTTCCTTGTCGGGGGCCGCGGGAGGACGGCCGATCTCGCCCGACTCTATCCCCGAGAAGACCTCGCTCAGGGCGAAAAGACCGATGAGGACGGGAATGAAGGAAAAGCCGTCGTACAGCCGAAGAACGTCAAAAGTGTACCGGCTGACGCCGCTGAGGGGGTCAAGGCCGATAGTATTCAGCAGCAGCCCCAGCAGGACGGCGATGAAAGACTCCAGCCACCGGCCTCCTCCGAGGGAGGCTATGGTGGACAGTCCAAGGATGGCCAGGGCGAAGTATTCCGCAGGCCAGAATTTCAGGGCGAATCTCGCCAGGGGTGCCGAAAAGAGGACGAGAATGGCAATGCCGACAAACCCTCCCACCACCGAGGCAATAAGGGAAATTCCGAGGGCGGTTCCCGCCTGCCCTTTCCGGGTGAGAGGGTATCCGTCGAAAGCGGTGACAACCGCGGAAGGTGTTCCCGGGGTGTTGATCATGACCGCCGTGACGGACCCGCCGTAATTCGCCGCGAGGTAGATGGCGCACAGCATGACGAGCCCCATGGCGGGCGACATGCCGAAGGTGAAGGGCAGCAGCAGGGCTACCGCCATGGAGGGAGAGATTCCCGGCATGGCGCCGCCGAGAATGCCCACGCACACTCCCGCCAGGATCACGAGAAGGGGCACGGGCCCCATGAGGCTTCCCAGTCCCTCAAAAAGATGAGATATTGTGTCCATGAGAAAGGCCTCCCTGTCAGAAGAAAAGCCCCGAGGGCAGATTGAGGTTCAGCATCCGGGAGAACACGGCCCAGGAGAACAGGACCCATCCCCCCGTCAAAGAGAGAAACACGGCGGGACGCCTCTCTCCGAGAAGGACGCAGAGCACGAGAAGCATGATGCCTGATGAAAGGTAGTATCCGACGATATCCATGCCCCAGAGGGAAAAGGCCACCACTGCGGCAGTGGCGAGAACCCGCCGGATATCCCCGCATTCAGGATCCCGGGGAGCCCGCCCCTGGAGAGTCCGGCGCAGCTGGTCGAGGGTGAACAGGGCCAGCCCCGCGGACCAGAGCCTGGGGGCAGTCCGCGCACTGCTCCCCACGGCCTCGATCTCTTCGAGGCCGAAGGAGAGAAAGAAAAAGACAAACGAAAGGTACAGCAGGGCCGCACAGATGAGAATCCGGACCCGGAACGGGGCAAAACGCTCCCGTCCCGTGCAGGCCCACACGGCCAGAAGCACCGCCGGGAAGCCGGCCGCCAACAGAAGCAGGCCGCTGCCTCCCGAGAGAAAGACGAGCATTTCTTCCACCTGGTTCCACCTCCCCGGGCAGTTTCGCCCGCGGTCATGTCATGCAACGGGCCCCGGTAAAGAAAACGAGGCGCCGCCTTCGACGACGACGCCCCGGGGGCATCTCTCTTCAGCCTGCGTAAACGTCTACTTGATCAGGCCGTACTGCTTGAGGTAGTGGGTCGCGTCCTCGATATCCTTCTTCACCTGGGCATTGAACTCGGGGCGGCCGTAGTCCACCACGTCGATGCCGTCCTTCTCCAGGAATTCCCTCCACTCGGGATCGGCGGCCACTTTTTTCAGAAGGTCTTCCCACCAGGCCATGGCCTCCTCGGGAGACCCCTTCTTCATGGCAAATCCCCGCCACATGGCCTCGTCCTCAAGCCCCTGAATACCGAGCTCCGTGAAGGTGGGGGCGTCAGGGAACTTCGGGGAGCGCTCCTTGCGGGCGATAGCGACGATAGTGAATCCTTCCCGGCCGCCGATGTCCGCGCCGTTGCCCACGTATACGGCCCCCTGGCCGCTGAGCAGGCCCATCATGGCTTCAGGGCCGGTGCTGTAGGGAATCCACTTGGCGCTCATTCCGGTCTTTTCCCACACCTTCATGGCCATGAGGTGGTCGTTGCCTCCCGCGGCCGGTCCCGCCCAGATCTGGGCTCCTTTTTTCTCCCGGGCGTCCTTGAAGACTGCTTCCCAGGTGTTCAGGGGACTGTCTTTGGCGGCGATGAGACACTCGGGGTCCTTCATGAGCATGGCGATCCATTCAAATCCCCAGATGTAATCGTCCACGTTTTTCTTGGAAGTCAGTACCTTGGCTATGTTGGACGTGGTGGCAGCGAAGACGGTGTATCCGTCAGCGGGCTGTTCGAGCACCGCCTGCATTCCCACCAGTCCGCCGGCACCCTCCCTGTTTTCCACCACGAAGGTGGCATCGGTGAACTTTTTGGCGATGGAGACGAATTTCCTGCTCGTCACGTCCATGAGGCCGCCCGGTCCCACGTAGTTGACGACCCTGACGGGTTTTTCAGGGTAGGCCGCAAAGGCGGCCGAGGCCCCGAGCACGGCGAGACTCGCGATGCACAGAACGGCGATGATCCGTTTCATGAAAAAACACCTCCTGAGAATTTTTGGAATTCCCCTGCCCGGATTCTGTTCCCCCGGGCGGATTCCCCTATTTGCGGAAAAGCTCGTAAGCCAGCCCGTGTCGGAGCCCTCTGTCGCTCACGGTAAACGAGGAGGCCCCGAGAAGATCCAGGATGGCACAGACAATGCATGTTCCGGCAAGGATAACATCAGCCCGCTTCGGCTGCAATCCCGTCACGCCTTTCCGCTCCTCCAGCGTCATGGAGGCGAACATGGCGGCCATCTCCTTCAGTTCGGTCAGGGTAAGGACCGACCCCTGGACCACATCGGGGTCGTAGGTCTCCATTTTGAATTTGACGGACGCAAGACTGGTGACCGTTCCTCCCATGCCAACGATCACCTCGGGGGAGCCGAGTACCCCTCCGCCGGTGAGGCTCTTCCGTATCTCATCCATGGCGGCGTCCACCGATCCCGGACGGACAGGATCGTCTGCGAAGAATTCCTCGGTGATGCGCACCGCCCCCAGGGGAACGCTGAACTTCCGGAGCATTTCCGCCCCCCTGCCGTAGACGAACTCGGTGCTTCCCCCGCCCGTATCGAAGGTGACGAGGTCTCCTCCGTCGAGGGGAAGGCCGGAAAGCACGGCGAGATAGGACAGCCTCGCCTCTTCCTCGCCGGGGATGACCCTCAGGTCGAGGCCTGTAAGCTCCTTCACCCTTTTTACGAAAGCATCGGCGTTCTTGGCTGTCCTCAGGGCCATGGTCCCCACGATTTCCGGTACGGCTCCCAGCTCCCTCGCTTTTTCGGCGAAAGCCGCCACGGACAGGGCGTTCCGTTCAAGGGCTTCCGGAGCGATCAGCCCCGTCTCCCGAAGTCCCTCGCCGAGGCGGGCAATGTCATTCTGATCCAGCACGGTCTCAAGGGACCCGTCCGCTTTTTTCCTGGCCGCGTGGAACTTGATGGAATTAGTGCCGACGTCGATGACTGCCTTCACGGTGTCCATGGGCTACGCCATCCCCACGGTCTTCTTCATCGCCTGGATGTAGTTGATGTTGGGCAGGTCTTCCATTCCGAGCTCACGGACGGTTTTCATCACCACATCGGGATCCTCGTGCTCCACGCAGATGGTCCTGAGGGCAACGCCGTCGAAATCGGTCTCGGCGATCTCGGTGACCGCACCGTTGATGACATAGATGTACCGCTTCTTCTTCACCTGGACGAGGCGAAGATTCTGGTTCGGCTTCACGATCTCGTTGAGGAACTGGTCGAAGGTATACTCCTTCCGTCCAAAAATGGGCTCCGGGACCTTGAAATAGAAGAACACCCCTTTCAGATCCTCCACGGCGATGGGAAACCCGGCCTTCAGTACGGGGAACCACTGTTCCAGGCCGTCGCCGTTCACTTCCTGCAGGGACTTGATGTCAAGGAGGTCGTCCCGGACCTTCACGTTCTCGTCGCTGTTCCGGGAGAGAACGTACACTTCCCCGCTCTCCTTGAAATTGCCCTGCTCGAACTTCCGTATCCTTGCCTCCGGTTCGTCGAATCCCGCCCCGAAGGTCCTCCATTCCCACCGTGCCACTATCGGTTTCGCCATCGTATTATTCCCTCCGTGTCCTGATGAAAGTGTGGTGCGAAGAATAAAAAAACCGGGGAAGCGGAGCTTCCCCGGTCGTAAGGTACAATTATCGCATGTATGTGGGGCAAAACACCCTGAACGCATTTATAAAATGCGCAGAATATTCTGCTTTCTCAAGGTCCTGTACGCTTTAACTATAGTCCAGGTGGATTCCTTTTGTCAAGGCGGGGAACAATTCCCCCGATTCCCCCTGCCGGATCCCGGATCAGTACACTCCCTTCAGTCCGTGCTCCCGAAGCACCGAGTCAAGGCAACCGACATGGTACATGTTGTGGCCGCACAGGGAGGCAAAAACCGCCCCGTTGCAGGTTTCAGCCTTTTTCCGGGCCGTCATTCCCTCATGCCTGGCTCCCAGGGATTCGTCATCAAGGGAGGCGATCCATTCGTCGGCCTTCTTTTTCATGGCCGCTCCAAACTCTCTCACGGTCTCCTTGGAAGGGGCCGACGGGGGAACTTCGCTGAACATGGCCACGGCTCTCCCGTAGGGCTCATCCGCCATTTCCCCGTCCGGCGGGAGAAGGAAGTAATCCACGCAGAAAAAAGCATGGTACACCTGCTGCCAGTAAAAGAACCCGCCGCCTTTTTTCGTCCAGAGATCGTCAGGACATTCATCGATCAGCCTGAAAAGAAATTCCATCCCCCGGTCATAATACCCCTTCATGCCGTTCACGATATTTTTCATTGAAACGCCCCCCTTTGACTTGTAGATTAACTGAACAGTATATCCTCACGCTCCCCTTTCTTCCACTGGGACGACGAATGCATACATTACCGAATTATCTATCTTGACAAATTGTGCGCCTTGAGTTTTAATCAGATAACATAAATCTCCCGCCAGGAAAACAGTCAACTTATTTCTGCGGATGTAATCCTCGTACAACATCCAAGATTCTATTTTATTCCAGGAGGTGTTTGCATGAAAATGCGAACCGCATGTGCGCTTATTCTTGCCGTCCTGTGCCTGGCCGCGGCCGTGCCCGGCATGGCTGCCGCCCGCCCGGTGACGCTGGTCGATTTCAGCTGGGACAGCGTCCAGGTCCACAACCGCATCGCCGCCTACATCATCGAAAAAGGATACGGCAGGGAAACGGACTTCATCTTTGCCGAATCCCTTCCCGGGTTCATGGGCATGGAGCGCGGCGACGCCGACTTCTCCATGGAGGGCTGGGTCGACAACCTCCTCGAGTACTGGGAGAAGACCACAAAAAGCGGGAAGATGGTGAGCCTCGGGACCAATTTCCCCGACGCTCCCCAGGGATGGTACGTTCCCACCTACATGATCAAGGGGGACGAAAAGCGGGGCATCAAGGCTGTCGCCCCGGATCTCAAGTCCGTCGCGGATCTTCCGAAGTACTGGGAACTCTTCAAAGACCCCGAGAACCCCAAAAAGGGACGGCTTCTCAACGGTCCGGCCGGATGGAAGGTGACCTCGATCAACGAGATGAAGATCAGGGGCTATGGCCTGGACGAGCACTACGACGCCTTTTCCGCCGGTTCGGAAACCGCCCTTTCGGCTGCCATCAAGAGAGCTTATGACCGCGGCGAACCGGTGCTGGCCTATTACTGGGAGCCCACCTGGGTCATGGGTCTTCTGGACATGACCAAGCTCGAGGAGCCCCCCTACGACGAGAAACTCTGGAACGACGAAAAACTGTACGCATGCGCCATTCCTTCCGTTCGCGTCCTCGTGGTCGCCAACACGAAGTTCGTGGAGGCCAATCCCGACATCGCGGCTTTTTTGAGGAACTACAGCACCACTCTTGAGCAGAACAACAAGGTCCTCGGGTTCATGTTCAACGAGAAAGCCGATACACAGAAGGCCGCCGTCTGGTTCCTGAAAAACTACGAGGACGTGTGGAAGGCCTGGGTTCCCTCCGATGTGGCCGAAAAAGTTTCCGCGGCGCTGAAGGAGGAGAAATAGTTGGACGCCCCCCAGCAGCAGGACGCCAGCGCCGGAGTTCCCTGCGCCGCGGCCGGCATGGAGGCTATTCTCATCCGCGACCTCTGGAAGATCTACACCAGGAAAAAGGGCATGAGCGTCTCCTCCTCGGACGTTGAAAACGAGGAGCTTGTCGAGGAGCTGGATAAGGGAGAGGACGCCGTAGTGGCCATGAAGAACGTCTCCCTCGAAATCAGGCAGGGAGAGACGTTCATCATCATGGGCCTCTCCGGCAGCGGGAAATCGACGCTCATCCGCTGCCTCCTCCGCCTCGTGGAACCAACGTCCGGCGAGATCATCATCAACGGCGAGAACGTCACGGCCATGAACAGGAGACAGCTCGTCAATTTCCGCAGGGAAAAAATCGCCATGGTGTTCCAGCATTACGGACTGCTGCCTCACCGCACGGTTCTTCAGAACGTCACCTTCGGCCTGAAGCTCAGGGGAGACGAGAAGGAAGGCAGGAAGGAAAAGGCGGCCGACGCTCTCGAAAAGGTTGGGCTCAAGGGATGGGAGAAGTACTACCCCGCCTCCCTGAGCGGCGGCATGCGCCAGAGGGTGGGAATCGCCCGGGCCCTCGTCATGGACGCCCCGATCCTGCTCATGGACGAGCCCTTCAGCGGCCTCGACCCCCTCATCCGGCGGGAGCTGCAGGACGAGATGATCCACCTCCAGAAAGTCATGCACAAGACCATATTCTTCGTGACCCACGACCTTTCCGAGGCCCTCCGCATGGGTGACCGCATGGCCATAATGAAAAAAGGAGAGATCGTCCAGGTGGGCTCGCCCGACGAAGTCATAGCGAACCCGGCCGATGATTACGTCTCCAGGTTCGTCAGCGACGAACGGGAACACATGAGGCGGGCCGAAGAGGTCCTTGCGAAAAACAGGGCAGGAAAGGAGGGGACCCCTCATGTTTCCTGAAATGTTCCGGTACCATGTGGCAGGCCCGGTAAACGACTTCATCAACAATCTCATCGAGGCCTACGGTCCCGTATTCGATTCCATATCCCACGGGATTCTCTCCTTCCTCCTCGGAGTCAATTCGGTGCTCTCCTTCATCCCGTGGTGGGCCTACATAGCGGTGGTGTTTCTGCTGAGCTGGTACTCCTCAAAGAAGCTCATCGCGTCGGTGGTCCTGGCATCGCTGCCCTTTGTCATCGGCATGTTCGGCCTCTGGGCGATGGCGATAGAAAGCCTGTCGGTCATCATCACCGCCGTCCTCATGGCCCTGATCATCGGCCTTCCCCTCGGCGTGCTCATGGCGGAACTGAAGCCCGTGGCCGCCGTTCTTCGTCCCGTACTGGACGGCATGCAGACCATGCCGAGCTTCGTCTATCTGATCCCTGCGATGATGCTCTTCGGTCTCGGAAAAGTCCCGGCGGTGCTGGCGACTCTTATCTACGCCCTTCCCCCGGTGATACGCCTTACGGCACTGGGACTGAACCAGGTCCCCAAGCCCGTGGAGGAAGCGGCCCTGGCCTACGGCGCCACGCGGTGGCAGCTCCTGAAGGAGGTCCGTCTTCCTCTCGCCATGCCGAGCATCCTGGCGGGGGTGAACCAGACGACCATGATGGCCCTGGCCATGGTGGTCATATCCTCCATGATCGGCGCCAGGGGACTCGGACAGGAAGTTCTGCTCTCCATCAACCGCATCGACGTGGGGAGAGGGTTCGAAGCAGGCATGAGCGTGGTGTTCCTGGCCATCGTCATCGACCGCCTGACCCAGAACATGGCGAAGCGCTGGGAACCGCCAAAGAGATAATTTCACTGCCGCGTCATGCACCGGCCCGGGGCTTTTCCGCCCCGGGCCGTTTTTTCTGTCCGGCATGCCGTCTTTCCCGCTCCGGTGCTATTTTCCCGTCAGTTTCCGGAGCACGGCGATGTAGTCGTTCTGTTTCATGATCTTCGGATTGTCCGGGTTCGAGGAATTCGCCTCCGATTTCGCGGCGATTTCGTCGAAATCCTCCTCCCTGACGCCGAAAACAGAAAGGGAGGGCAGCTCAAGGTCAACGGCCATCCTCTTCACTTCCTCCACTGCCTTTTCCGCTCCCTCCCGGGGTGTGGAGAACGCCAGGCCGAGGCAGGCGGCAACCCGGGCATACCGGTCGACGCAGGCATCCATGGAAAACTCCATTATGGCCGGAAGGGCGATGGAGTTGCAGGCTCCGTGAGGAGCGTCATACATGGCACCCAGGGCCTCGGCAAGACAGTGGACCGCCGCCACGTCGGAATGGCTGAAGGCCACTCCCGCAAGGAGGCTTCCGAGGAGCATCCCTTCCCTGGCCTCCATGTCGGAGCCGTCCTTCCAGGCCCTGCGGAGGTATTTCCCGATGAGTTCCATGGCCACGATGGCGGGAGCGTCGGAGAAGGGGGTGGCGGCCCGGCAGGTATAGGCCTCGATGGCGTGGGTCAGGGCATCCATCCCCGTGAACGCGGTGAGGCTCTTCGGCATGGTGGCCGTCATTTCAGGATCCGCCAGGGCCACCTTCGGGGCCAGCAGGGGACTCTTGACGGTGAACTTGAATTTCGCCGCCGTGTCGGTGATGACGGAGCCGAAGGTCAGTTCACTCGCCGTTCCCGCCGTGGTGGGTACGGCGATGATCGGGAGGGGGAGGACGGAGGTTGTGAACCGTCCCTCGTACTCCCTGACCTTGCCCCCCGCCGCCGCCACGATGGCCACGGCCTTGGCGCAGTCGATGGGGCTGCCTCCCCCCACCGCCACGAGACAGTCCGCCCCCGTTTCGGACACTGCCGCAGCAGCGGCATGAACGTTCCGGTCCTTCGGGTTGGGCTCCACGTCGAGAAACAGGTCCCAGGGAACGGAAGCCCGGTCAAGGCTCTCCGTGATGCGGTCGAGCAGTCCCGCCCTGCGGACCCCTTCGTCGGAAATCAGCAGCACCCGCGTCCCGCCGATCCTCCCTGCCTCTTCCCCCGTACGGAGCGCCGCTCCCCGGCCGAACTCCACCCTGGTGGGCATTTCATAGCTGAATGAAGGGAACATTTTTTTCCATCCTTTCTTCCTGTAAATTTACCCGTTGGCGGAACAGGGGAACCCTGTCCAGTGGCGCCAGGTATTCTTCCCCGCCCGCTTTGCCTCGTACATAGCGGTGTCCGCCCTCTTCATGAGCGTCTGCCCGTCGTCTCCATCGTCCGGAAAGAGGCAGATCCCCAGGCTGCCTGAAATGACGAACTCCCGGCCCTCAACCGGAAAAGGAACCGAGAGGGCTTCCAGAATCCGGGCCGCCACGGCCTCCACCTCGAGCCGGTCCTCCACCATCGGGAAAAGAAACGCAAATTCATCCCCGCCGATCCTGGCCAGGGTGTCCGTATCCCTGAGGGTGCGCCGCATCCTCTCCGCGGCGCCGACAAGCAACAGATCTCCCGCGGAATGCCCCATGGCGTCATTCACTTTCTTGAAATTGTCCAGGTCGAGAAAGATGACCCCGACTTTTTTCCGGCACCGCCTGGCCTCGGCCATGGCCATCCCGAGCCGGTCGTTGAACAGGGACCTGTTGGCCAGGTCGGTGAGTGCGTCGTGTGTGGCCTGGTGGAAGATAATCTTCTCCGCGTTCTTCCGTTCGGTGATATCGGTGTGGGTTCCGATCACCCGGAGCGGTCTCCCCTCTCCGTCGCGCTCCACCACTTTCCCCAAGCCGAGGATCCAGGCCCACTTCCCGTCCTTCCGCTTCATCCGGAACTCGGCAGTACAGACGTCCAGATTTTCCCCGTGGGTCAGCTCAATCTGCCGGAAGGTCGCTTCGGCGTCGTCGGGATGAATCAGTCTCTTCCATTCATCCAGGGA
>VSSQ01000489.1_pt1 | contig 25704 bp, 24 predicted proteins | sample 4763081 | NCBI WGS metagenome assembly VSSQ01 (sample SAMN12137344, study PRJNA551015) | bioreactor metagenome | isolation source: SDC9 anaerobic chlorinated ethene degrading culture | place: USA: Knoxville, Tennesee | collected 2015-01-01
AAGTCCTGCTGATGCCCCTGCTGTTATCAAAAATTCTTTCTTTACTGGCATCTTTTTATAAGTACTCTCTGCTATACCTTCTCCTATAGAAGCTCCAATTTGCACAGATGGACCCTCCCTACCTAAAGAGAGACCAGCTGATAATGCTAAAACTCCTCCTGCAAATTTATATATAAGTATTCTAAACCAATTCATCTTCAATTTATTAATTACTCTTCCTTTTACTTGAGGAATTCCGCTACCTGATATCATATTTTCCCTTTTAGACATAAATCCAACTAAAATACCCACTAAAGCTAAGATAATTATTACTAAAATTGTATTTATTAAGCCTTTATTTCCCCATAAATACAAATCTAAGAAAATTGAAGAAAGTTTTTTTATAAATATTCTATTTAATACTATTATCCCACCTGTAATTAAACCTATAATAATACCTTGGATTATTAATCTAAATTTCATATTTTTTCTTTTTATTAATATATCTTTTATATTTTCTTCTTCCAAAACTAAATCACCTTATTTTCAAATATATTTTTTACTTCATCTAATATTTTAAAATTAGTAAAGTCAAAATGTAAAGGAGTCATTGTTACATAGCCTTTGGATAAAAAATATAAGTCAGAATCATTCTCTGATATATCATTTCTGGTTCCTTTTGTTATATAAACATTATCTTCATTTTCTTCAATTAAAATATAATCTGTTTTATATGTTGACTTTCCTAGTCTACATACTTTTAGTCCTCTTATTTCTTCTTTACCAATATTTGGAACATTAACATTTAAAACTACATTATCTTTTAAATAATATTTTTTTGCTACATCTATTATTTTGCTTATCCAATTAGCTGCCTTAGTGTAATCCTCATCTTCTCTCTCCCAATCTACCTCCATTGATATAGCAATAGATGGTACATTATATATTGCTCCTTCTATTGCTGCCGATACCGTTCCTGAATATAAAATATCAGTTCCACAATTTAAGCCTCTATTAATACCAGAAATAACTAAGTCTATATTTTTCCCAAGTAAAGATAATCCTGCTTGAGTACAATCAGCTGGTGTTCCTACTAAACTGTATGCCTTAAAATTATCATCTATTTTTTCTTCTCTTATCTTAATGGGATTATGAATTGATATAGAATGGCTAGAAGCACTTTTTTGCTCCCTAGGTGCAACTACTATAATTTCATGTTTTTTTGATATTTCCTTTGCTAAAGTTATTATTCCTCTAGCATTTATTCCATCATCATTAGTAATTAATACTCTCATATAGTCTTCCCTCCAATTAATTTTTCTTATTTTCATAAATATAACAATAACTACTTATTATATTATTACTTTTTACTTATATATTATCATAAAATTGTAGATGATGAAAAAGAGTAATATAAGTGAAATAAATTCAACTATATTACTCTTTTTATTATTCTCTAAACACCTCGCTATTAACTTATATGAATTTATCTTAGAGTTTAAATCTGTATTTAACGTTATAAGCATAAACTCATCTGTTTTATATATTTCACTCATTTTTAGTATTTGCTCTTTTATATTATCTGGAGTACCTATTAACATCCTCTTTCTATTTCTTTTTACTATTTGTATTTCTGCATCAGAATATTTATAAGATAAAGCCGTTTCTAAAGAAGGTATCTTTTTAGATTTACCAGTTTCTACAAGAACCAAAGCTAAATCCATAATAGCTGATTGCTTATTAACTCTTTAATCTATAATTTTTTCTAATAGGGGAATTCTATTATTGATAATAATAATTTAGGAGGATTTAAAATGAAAAATAAAAATTATAATAACCTTAATAATCCATCATCATCTAATTATGATGAAAAAATTAAAAATAAAGCTAATGAAAAAACCCCATATGGAGAAAATGAACCATCTACTCGTACAACATATAAATAAAATTTAACAAATAAAAATACCGTTTATAAAATAAACGGTATTTTTATTTATATCTATTCTAACCTAATAATCTATTTACTATATCACTGGCATCTTGAGCTATTGGTATTATATTTTTTACAAAAGAAATAGTAGTATTAATGCTTGTAAGCAAGCTTAAAATTTTTTTTATATTTTCTTTAAAACTTTTATTTTTATACGCTTCTTCACAAATATTTTTATTAAGCATTATACTTCCCAAACCTTGTTCTATAGATGATTTTAGGCCATCTATTCCATATATTTTGTATTCTTCTATCTTATAGTATAAATTACTAAGTACATCATTCAAAAATAACTTCAGTTCCTCATTTACCTCTAATTCTTCAAGTTCCTCTACTAAAGTTTGTATCTTTTCTTTAAACTTCATCAAATTTTCTTCTTCAACATTTCTATATTGATTACATACATCTAAAGCTAATGCTAAGCCATTTATAGATATCAATATTTCTTTTGTAATTATAATATCTAACTTGTGTGCATCATCATCTAATCCTATAGCCATAACCTTTTTTTCAAAATTAGTAAGAGATCTTACTAACTCATCTTTCGAATTGCTTTCAATCTTGTTAGTTAGTTTTTTTATATTTTCTATCATTTCAATAATTTGTATGATAGATCTAAATATTTTCTCGTCATCGTTAATATCTAAGTCAAAAACTTGAGCAAGAACTGATTCTACCGTCCTAAATCTGCTTTGTTTATTAGCATTATTACTGCAAAATTCTTTTGATTCACTTAAAATTTCGTATAGTCTAACTGCCGGATTAGTTGATAATACCATACTACCCCCTCCATAAAGTTTGATACAGTTACTAATTCTATACTCTACTAAAGTTATCCTCTTTTTATCATTAATATTAATAATTTTTTAAGTATTAAATATTATTAAATTTAAATTTATATTTAAATATCCATTTATTATATATAATGCTTTAATTGTTCATTTTATGTATATTTTTAAATTATTTATATATTTTCTTTATTTCTTATTTTAAATTCATTAAAATTTATATTTTTTATTCGTTATAATCATATTTTTTATATTTAATGCTAATATATAATTAAATGATAATTATATATTTTATGGAGGATTTTATATTGATAAAAAAATTTAATATTAAAGGAGTTGCTCATATGTGGGTTGTTTATGCATTACTCTCAGCTTTCTTTGCCGCCCTTACATCTATTTTAGCTAAAATAGGAATAGCAAACATAAATTCAAATTTAGCTACTGCAATTCGTACCGTTGTAGTCTTACTAATGGCTTGGGGAATAGTTTTTATAAATGGTAGCTTAAACCAAATTAGTAATATAAGTCAAAAAAGCTGGATTTTCTTAATTTTATCTGGTATAGCTACTGGATTATCCTGGTTATTTTATTATAAGGCATTACAAATAGGAGAAGCCTCAAAGGTTGTTCCCATAGATAAGTTTAGTGTTGTAATAACTATGATATTAGCTTTTGTAATATTAAAAGAAGCTATTACTACTAAAACTATAATAGGTGGAATTTTTATTACTATTGGAACTTTTGTTTTAATTTTGTAAATTGCAAAATTTTGCGAAGCAAAATGTTATAAGTGAAAAATGAAAGAGTGAAAGAGTTGAATAAAAAAATTCTTACAGGATTTTTGAATAAAAGGTGATTTGCACCAATTGGAATTTAAGTTTTGCGTAGCAAAACACCCTCAACTTTTCACTTTTTCACTCTTAACTTTTCACTAATAAATTGCTTCGCAATTTAAATCTATCACAAATGTAGTATCTTTCCCTAATTCGCTTTCTGCATAAATTCTTCCATTATGACTTTCTATTATAGATTTCGCTATTGAAAGACCTAATCCATATCCACCTGTTTCTCTAGCTCTTGAGCTATCTATTCTATAGAATCTTTCAAAGATTTTATCTAACTCCTCATTCTTTATACCATCTCCAGTATTTTTAACTATTAACTTTATTCTACTTTTGTCTAAATTAAGAAATACAGATATTTTCCCATTAGGATTTGTGTATTTAATTGCATTATCTAATAGTATTATACATACTTTTTTTATACTTTCCTTATCTCCCCTTACAAATATATCATCTGAAATATTTGTCTCTAATTCAATTTTGCTCTCAAATATAACTGCTTCAAATGTTAATAAAATATTGTTTAATAATTTACTTAAATCAAATATCGAAAACTCTATAATTTCTCTACCAGTATCGAGCTTAGCTAATGATAACATTTCATCTATTAATTTCGCCATTCTTTCAGTTTGATTATTTATATAATTTATCCATTTAATTTGGCTATTTACAGTTTCATCTTTATTAGATAAAACTAAAGATGTATTAGTTCTTATAATAGCAAGAGGAGTTTTTAATTCATGTGACGCATCTGCAATAAATTGCTTTTGTTTTTCAAAGCTTTCTTTTATAGGCTCTATAGTTTTATTAGTTAAATAGATACTTATTAATAATAAAATCACTAAACTTATACCAACAATAGCTATAAATACTTTTAAGAGACTTGAAAGAGTATTTATTTGTGGTTCTCTATCCATTAATATAATCTTAGTTCCCTTAAGAGTAGTTTCCTTCAGATACCCATAGCTATTATCCGCTAATTTTATCCTGTCAAACTTTTTATCTCCTTTAATAATTTTATCTATTGTATTATTTAAATCTTCGCTATCAATTTCTATGTATTTTATTACTGTTGATATTGTATTGTCAGAATTCAATTCTATGATTATGCTTCCTGCCATCATTGGAGAATCGGGTGCCGGTTTACGTGGATTAAACATTGTACTCCTTAATTCTCTTTCTAAATCTTTATCCATGCTTATTGCTGTAAAAATATATATTGTTCCAAAAATTGCTATAAACACTAATGTTAACAAAGACATATTTATAAATATAAATTTTTTCTTTAACTTATCAAACAAAATTACTCCTCCATTCTGTAGCCTACACCTCTTATTGTGATAATGCTTACTTTAGAGTTTAAATATGCTAGTTTTTTCCTTATAAATGAAATATATACTTCTATATTGTTATACTCAACCTCTGAATCAAATCCCCATAGTTTAGTTATTAAATCGTCTTTACTAACTACACATTTAGGTCTTTCCATAAAATACTTAATTATCTCAAATTCCTTTAAAGTTAACCTTATACTTTCAGAGTTAACATCTAAATCATAAGTTTCTATATTTAATCTTATGTCACCATAAGTTAATACATTGTCATTTACTACATTTCCTTTTCTTCTAGTTATAGACCTTAACCTTGCAAGTAACTCCTCTGTTGCAAAAGGCTTGGTTAAATAATCATCTGCTCCACAATCAAGCCCCAGTACCCTATCTTCAATTTGGCTTTTAGCTGTAAGCATAATTACTGGAGTAGATATCCCTGCTTTTCTTAATTGTTTCAATAAACTTATTCCATTCAACTTTGGTAACATAATATCTAAAATTATAACATCATATATTCCTGTTAAAGCATAATCCAAGCCTTCTTCACCATCATAAACTGAGTCAACTGAATATTTATTATTCATTAATATTTGAAATAATGCTTCTGATAATTCTTTTTCATCTTCTACTAATAATAATCTCATACTTATCCTCCTTTATGTTATAAATAAGGAAATTAGCTCCTAAATTCTATTTGTTTTTATTTATATAATACGATTTTATCATAGAAACCTTAAAATAAAATTAAATATAATTATCTATAAAATAAAAAATAGCTATATCAAAATCGATATAGCTATTTTTTATACCCATGGACATATTTTCTTTTCTAATAAGTCTATAATTTTAAATATAATAAAAGACATAATGCTAAGAGCTAATACTCCTGCAAACATTCCTTTGTAATCAACCATTGACCATGCATTCATTATATAATACCCTATACCATATTTAGTTGCATAATTTTCACTAAAAAACAAAGCTGAAATTGCGATTCCTATACTTACTCTCAAAGCTGAAAATACTTTTGGAGCTATTGATGGAATTATCACTTTTATTATTGTATCAATTTTAGTAAATTTCATAACTCTAGCTGATATTAGTACATCCTTATCTGTTTCTTTCACTGCATCTCTTGTTACTATTAAAATTTGAAAAACAATTATAGTAACCATTAATATTATCTTAGATTTATCATCGATTCCAAACATTACCATAAATATAGGTAAGAATGCTATCTTTGGTATTGGATATAATAAATATACTACTGGTGATATTATTTTATCTATTAAATCACTCATTCCAATAGCTATACCAACAGGAATTCCTATAATTAATGATATCAATATTGCTCCTAATATTCTATACATACTATATAAAATATGATATATAAACTCATTTTTTAATAATCTTAATAATTCATATATAGTAGTTTTAGGAGATGGAACCATGTTACTTCCTATTAATATACTTAATAAATACCATAATACTACTATAATTACTACTCCATAAAACCCCTTTATTATTTTTAATAATATATCCTTAATCATAAAGCTTCCCTCTTACTTCATTACATATCTCCATATATTCTTGTTTTTTTCTTATATCCTTGTCACCAAAATATTTATTATTAATTAGACTATGAATTCTTCCATCTTTCATGACTATTATATACTCACCTAAAAAAACAGCTTCTTCAATACTATGTGTAACTAAAATCATTGTATTTTTTCTTTTATTTCTTATTTCTAAAAGTAGCTCCTGAATTTTCTCTTTATTTATAGAATCTAAAGCTGATGTTGCTTCGTCTAATAATAATATCTCCGGATTTCTTATTATTGTTCTTGCAATTGCAACTCTTTGCTTTTGCCCTCCGCTTAGTTCCTTGGGATATTTATCTTTTAAACTTATTAAATCTAACTCTTTTAATACATCATTAACTAATTTCTCTTTTTCCTTTTTGGTACAATTATATTTATTTAGTCCAAGTTCTACATTCTTATATACTGTAAACCAATTAAATAACCCTAAGTTTTGTAATATTAAAGAAGTCTCCCCTTCTATTTCTAATTTCCCTTCATAATTAGAAATAAGCCCTGCTATAGTGTATAGCAGGGTTGTCTTTCCACATCCTGATTTCCCTATAATTGCATAAGTTTTCTCTTTTTCAATAGATAAGCTCATTTTATCTATTGCTATTTCATTCTTATACTTAACGGTTAAATCACTTATCCTTATCATATTACTTTACAAATTTTCCTTCTAATAAAGCATCTGGCTTTACTGATAAATCCTTGCTTAAAGTTTTTTCAGTCCAGTCTATTATACTTTGTAAATATTCGTCACTTGGAAGGGCTGCTTTTTTATATGTTGGTAATACCATAATATCTTTTACAGCAGGATTTGTATTTGGTATTTTTTCAATTAATATCTCTTTTGCTATTTCAGGGTTTTTATTAATTTCATCTACAGCTTTATTATAAGCTTCATGGAAAGCTGTTATAGTTTTTGGTTTTTCTTTTATAGATTTCCCAGTAAATACTAAGCAATCAGGTGAAAATTCATCATCCATTCCATATATATTCTTTTTTAAACCTTGTAACTCTCCATTTGAAGCTACTGGCTCTGGGAATAAACTCATATCAACTTCACCACTTTTTAAAGCCGCAAGTCTAGCTGGTATCTCATTTATAAATACCTTTTCCACATTATATTTATCTCCAAGCCACTTATCTATTAAATAATTGGAAACACTTACTTCCATCATACCTACTTTTATCTCTTTTTTATCAGTTGCTCCTTCATTTGCTAGTACAGGAAACATTCCGTCTGTCATTGTTGTTGCCTTTATGTCAAACCCACCATCAACATTAGTTGCAACTGCTATAAAATCTGTCATTGCTCCATCTATAGCATTACTTTGAAGAGCACTTTGTCTATTTTGAGCATTAGTATATATTTCTATTTCTACATTTATTCCTGCTTCTTCAAAATATCCATTTTTTTCTGCAATAAGTATTGGGGCTGTGTCCACAGCTGGCATTAGACCTATTTTTAATGTTGTATCTTCTACTAAAACTTCTTCATTCTGTTCATTACCTTTACATCCAATTAAAATAATTGAGAACATTGATATTAAAATTATTGATAATAATTTCTTAAAATTTCTCATTTGTTAATCCTCCTACAAACTTTTAATCATACTTATTATAGTTAATCAGACAAACTATTTCAATATTTTAAAAAATATTATTCCCTAAACTATCAATTCCTTCATTTTTACTTCTTATTAAAATAATTAATACCTATTACATCTCTTACTTCATTAAGAAAAATCACTAATATCCCATAGATATTAGTGATTCTTTTATTACTTCTTAAATTTCAATGTTACTTTAAATAAATCGCCATCTATTTCTACATTTAAATTTCCACCTTGAAGCTCAACAAAACTCTTTGCTATTGCTAATCCAAGCCCTGACCCTTCTGTATTTCTTGATTTATCTCCTCTAGCAAATCTTTCTACTATTTCTTCTGATGTGAAGTCTATTTCATTTGCTGACATATTTTTCAATGTTACATAAACCTCTTCATTGCCATCTACTATATCTATAAAAACTCTTGAATTTGGCATTGAATATTTGACTATATTTATTAATAAATTTTCAAATACTCTAAAGGTTTTTTGACTATCTAAAGGTACTATTACTTTATTTTCTGGGAAATTCCATTTAAACTTTAATGATGATTCTTCAATTTTATCACTTAATTCAAATTGTGTTTGCTTCATAAGCGAAACTATATCCACATTCAATATATTTAATTGCACATTTTTACTTGTTGCCTTACTTACTTCGAATAAGTCTTCTATCAAATTTTTAAGCCTTTGAGATTTCCTATCTAATGTATCTAAATAAAGTTTTCTATTTTCTTCACTTATATTTTCATCCTTTAGTAAATCTATATAAGTAATTATTGATGTTAATGGTGTTTTTAAATCATGAGAAACATTAGATATAAGATCTGTTTTCATTCTTTGACTTTTCACCTCCTCATCAACTGCATTTTTAAATCCTTTTTGTATTTTTTGAAGTTCATCTTTTAATGGTTCAAAAACCTTTAAGTCTTCTTTTATCTCTACATCTAAATTTCCTCCGGCAATTTTATTTGTAGCTTCTAATAAAATATTATATTTTTCTTTTATTTCACTCATATACTTTCTTAATATGAAGAACAGTACTATTGAATATACTATAGCTCCAAATATTCCTCCAAACCATAGAAGACTACAAAACATTACTATTACAAAATTAATTGCTACTAATTTTAAAAGATATTTATTGCTATTTTCATTAAAATCAATTTTGGATAAATTATTCATAACACTTCTTGATTTTCTAATTATAAATAATGTAAATCTACCAACTAAAGTATTTTCTTTTATATACTTTATAATTCCTTTCTTAAATATATGCTTTAATAAAGAAATTGCTATGAAAGCTGAAAATAATAAAGCTATCCAATATATTACATTAATGATATACAAACCATATCTAGAAACTGATTCGCTTAATCCATATATCTTAAGTCCATTAATAACTTCTGTATTATATAATGTTCCATATATAATTTCTGGTGATAAACTGACACATGCTGTTATTGATATTATTAAAGTTGCCAGTATTTCTAAAGGGATGTTTAACAACTTTGATATTATCTTATCTTCCTTAGATTTCTTATAAGAAATTATTAAGGACATTAATATTACTACTGCATAAATAATAATTGCATAAGGAGCTAGCGCATCTCCATAAACCCAATTTCCTATATTTAATGAATTATAGTAAATATCATCATCGGAATATGATAAGTTTTTAGGTATTCCATAAACTATAGTCACATTTTTAGGATTTATTATTTCTTCTTCATAATCTAATCCCAAGTAACCTTTTAAGTTTCCATTTTTATTACTGTAATAGTTATATCCATATTGATTAGTATTTTTAATATTTACATTTCCTTCACTATCAAATTCAATTACTATATAATAATTGTAATAATTTAATATGTCTTGATTTTTTATGTTACTATTTATGAGTAATGATAAGTCTTGTTTGGTATTTGTTAATTTTTCATTATTTAGATTATCTATTATTAGATAATCTAAATTTTTCAACTCATTAGTTAATCTTATTTTCAAATTTTTAAATTGTTCTTCATATACTAATAATGTATCTGTATTTTTTTTGACTTTTTCACTTAAATACAAATCACTGTAATTTACTGATTTTCCTGTTTCTTTTTCAATAAGAAGTTTATTCAATACAAAATTACTTTTATATAAATCATGTTGTATATATTCATATCTTGTTCCTTGATTGCTATCTTTAGCTATACTATCTATTCTTTCATATAACGAAACCATTATTATCGAAAGCATCATAATGATTAAAATAACTATTCCACTTATATAATATTTTTCTTTAGAGTTTTTCAATTTTGTATCCAACTCCCCACACCACCTTTAAATATTTCGGATTTTTTGGATCGAATTCTATTTTTTCTCTTATGTTTCTTATGTGTACCATTATTGTATCTGTATTTATTGCTTTTTCATTCCATACTCTTTCATATATTTCTTCGGAAGAAAATACTCTTCCAGGGCTTTTCATAAGCAATTGAAGAATTTTAAATTCTATAGGGGTAATTTTAACTAAACTGCCATCAACAGTAAGCTCAACTTTATTAACATTAAGTTCAAGTCCTCCTATACTATAGATATCCTCTTTATTTACTTCTTCTTTTTCTGTGCCAACTAAGTTTAAGTATCTGGAATATCTTCTAATTTGTGAGTTCACTCTAGCGATTAATTCTAGAGGCGCAAAAGGCTTGGAAACATAATCATCTGCTCCTATATTTAGTCCCATTATCTTATCAATTTCTTCTGATTTTGCAGATAACATTATAATTGGAAAATCATACTTTTCTCTTAGTTTAATTGTCATCTGTATTCCATCCATTAATGGCATCATTATATCAACAATAGCTAAGTGTATTATTTGTTTTTCTATTATTTCTAGCCCATCTATACCATTATGTCCTACAAAAACCTTATATCCTTGATTTTTCAAATATATTTCTACTGCTCTAGCAATCTCCTTATCATCCTCAACAACCAAAATATTATATGAATTCATAATTTTTCTCCTTCATTTCTTAATATATAACTATTATATCCTATAAGAACTTTTAATAAAGTTACATCTTAACTTAATAGTATTTCTAAATAATTAAGAAAAACTCTTTATATTTCTAAAGAATTTCTAAAGACCTTTTCCCTTAGTATTCTTCTTTTAAGTTTATTTTTTTGATTGTTAGTTGATAAATACTTTATATTGCTTTAATTATCTTAGTTAATTTATCTTCTATTTTGTTGCTATTAATAATTAAAACTATAGATACGGCTATTATTATTCCCCATATCCATAATGGTACTGTTATACTTGCTGACCCCATTGCTGATGCTATTAAGATTTCCCATGGCCTTGTAAGTATTAATATAATGAAATATTTTTTAAAGCTCATTCCACTAAGCCCTACTAAAAAATTAATTATATCATCAGGAAAAAATGGAAATAATAACATTAAAGCTATAGTAATTTCTCCCTTTGAAGAATTTATTAAGTTTTCATACTTTTTCAAAGAATTCTGGCTCACAAACTTTTCTGTAAATGCTTTTCCATATATTCTTGATAATGAAAACACTATAGCTGAACCACAAATTATAGCTAAAGTAGTTATAATAAACGAACCCCACATTCCAAATATCATAGCACCTGCTACTGCAGTTACATTACTTGGTATTGGAGCTATAATAATAGATATTAATTGTAATATAAAAAATACTATATAAGCCTTACTACCAAACCCTTCTATATAGGCTTTTAATTGTTCTAATGAAGTCATATATCCTAAAATACCACTATATTTTAAGTATACTACTATTGTTATAACTAAGAGTATTATTAAACTTAAACCTATCTTTTGCTTTGTTTTACTTTTATTCATTAACTCATTCCTTCTTAAAATGATTTTTCTTATTTAAAGATAAATAAGAATTTATTAATTTTAGTATAAGATGAACTTCTTAAAATATTTTTCATATAAAAATAAAGATTTCCTAAATTTAAGCTTAAAAAATCCTTATAAATGAATAATTCATGCAAACTTTTACTTAAACGTAAAATTATTCTTCCAAATCCTTTTTTAATTTCTAATATTTTAAAATTTTTGTTGCTTATTTATCTATTTAATGTTATTCTTATTAGGCAGTTGGTACGTAAAGTGCTAATTACCGTGGAGCTTGGTTTGTCTTTCGCCGGATTACCAAGCTCCACTTTATTTTTATAATTTTATACAAAAGTGGACACATGTAAACTTACTTATTCTGCCGCTTTACTCTAAGAAAATTTAATCTTACATATTTCTACTTAAAAACTGAATGTAGGAAAGGATATAAATATGGATTTTAAAGATTTAAAAATAAATAGTAAACTAATTGATTCATTAAAAAATAATGGTATTATAACACCTACTAAAGTTCAAATGGATGTTATTCCTGAAATAATTAGCAAAAAAGATGTTATAGGAAAATCAAAAACTGGAACTGGAAAAACCCTAGCATTTTTATTACCTATACTTCAAAAAATAGATAATACTTCTAAAAACACTGAGGTTCTAATTTTATCTCCAACTAGAGAATTAGCAATCCAAATAACTGAAGAAGCTAATAAATTTAATATAAATGATATAGGAATTTTAGCTGCTTACGGTGGAAAAGATGTTGGTTCTCAATTAAAAAAACTTAATAAAGGCATTAATTTAATTATTGCAACTCCAGGAAGATTACTTGATCATTTAGAAAGAAAAAGTATAAGTTTAAGTAAGCTAAATACAATTGTTATTGATGAAGTTGATCAAATGCTTTTAATGGGATTTAAAAATGAAATTGAAAAAATAATGTCTTACGCTCCTAAAAAGCTTCAAACTCTTTGCTTTTCTGCAACTATAGACTCTAAAGTAAAAAAACTAGCTTATAGATATATGAATAATCCAACTATCATAGATATTACAGAAAATGAAGAATCTGAAATTCCCAATATTAAACAAGAAGTAGTTAAAACTACGGATAGATGGAAAGTAGATGCTTTAGTTAAGATTCTAGAAGAAGATAATCCTTTTATGTCTATTATCTTTTGTAGAACTAAAAGAAGAGCTGATGAACTAGAAGTAAAACTTGCTGCCAAAGGTATAAAAGCTGCTAAAATACATAGTGATGTTCCTCAAAATAAAAGAGAAAAGATAATGAAATCTTTTAGAGATTGTGAGATTCAATATTTAATTGCAACTGATGTTGCCTCAAGAGGAATAGATGTTACTGGAGTTACTCACATATATAATTATGATGCACCAGAAAGCGTTGAAAGCTATATTCATAGAATAGGAAGAACAGCTCGTGCTGGAGATAGTGGTTATACTTGTCTTATTACGGATCCTAAAAATTATAATATTTTAGAAGAAATAGAAAACTATTTAAAATATACAATTCCTGAACGTGAAGTTAATTTTAAATAAAAAAAGCTGCAATTGCAGCTTTTTTTACTTGTAGTTGTAATTTATAATGATCTTCTACTTTAATTTCCAGATTTCATTATTGTATTGTTCAATAGTTCTATCTGAAGAGAAGAATCCGGCTTTACTAATATTAACTAAAACTTTTTTATTCCAAGTTTCTCTATCTTCATAAGCTTTAAATACTATTTCTTTAGTTTTGATGTAATCTTCAAGATCTAGTAATGTCATGAACCAATCCTTATTGATTAATTCTTTATGAAGTCTTGTTAAGTTTTCTTCATCTCCAACTGCTATCATTTCATCGCTTACTATAAAGTCAACTAATTCCTTTATTGCAGGCTTTTCATAATATTTCTTAGAAACGTAATCTGCTTTTTTATAATGCTCTATAACAGTCTCACTACTTTCTCCAAAGATATAAATATTCTCATCACCAACTAATTCATGTATTTCAACATTAGCTCCATCTTCTGTACCTAAAGTTAATGCTCCATTTAGCATAAACTTCATATTACCTGTTCCAGAAGCTTCTTTAGATGCTAGTGAAATTTGCTCTGAAACATCGCAAGCTGGAATTAGTTTAGATGCCTTTGTTACATTATAGTTTTCTATCATAACAACCTTTAAGTATTTATTAACTTCAGGATCATTATTTATAATTTCTTGTAAGCATAAGATAGTATGAATTATATCTTGAGCTATTATATAAGCTGGTGCAGCCTTTGCTCCAAATATCATTGTTATTGGAGTCGTTGGAATATTTCCCTTTTTAATATCTAAATACTTATGAATAATATAAAGTACATTCATTTGTTGTCTCTTATATTCATGAAGTCTCTTAATTTGAATATCAAATATTGAGTTTTCATCTATTTCAACACCTTGAGTTTCTTTTAGATAATTCTTAAGAGCAATTTTATTATTCTTCTTAATTTCTCCTAATTTTTTTAAAACCTCTTTATTATCTATATATTTTAATAAGTTTTCTAATTTAGTAGCATCCTTTTTATAATCATCTCCAATTAGCTCACTTATATACTTTGCAAGTTCATTATTGCAGTGGATTAACCATCTTCTAAATGTTATTCCATTTGTCTTATTATTAAACTTTTCTGGATAAATATCATAAAATGGCTTTAACTCTTCTTCTTTTAATATCTCAGTATGAAGTGCGGCAACCCCATTTACACTAAATCCATAATGAATATCCATATGAGCCATATGAACTCTATTATCTTTATCTATTATAGCTACTTTTTCATCATCATACTTAGCTTTTACTTTATTATCTAATTCTCTTATAATTGGCATTAATTGTGGAACAACTTTATCTAAATATTCTATTGGCCATTTTTCTAATGCTTCTGCTAATATTGTATGATTTGTATATGCACAAGTCTTTGTAACTATTTCAATAGCCTCTTCCATTCCTATTCCTCTTTCTCCTAAAAGACGAATTAATTCAGGAATAACCATTGATGGATGTGTATCATTTATTTGAATAACTACATGATCATATAATTTATGCAAATCATATCCATTTTCTTCAGCTTCTAATAAAATTAATTGAGCTGCATTACTTACCATAAAGTATTGTTGATATATTCTTAATAAATGTCCTGCTTTGTCGCTATCATCTGGATATAAGAATAAAGTTAAGTTTTTCTTTATTTCTTCCTTATTAAAATTTATACCATCCTTTACTAATGTTTCATCTATTGTGTCTATGTCAAATAAACGAAGCTTATTGCAAGCCTTATCATAACCTGTAACATCTATATCATAAAGGCTTGATATAACCTTAAATCCTCCAAATAAAACTTCAAATTTTATATCTGATTTATTTAACCAACTTTCACTAGTTATCCATGGATTTTTTACTGCCTTTTGTTTATTATTTTCAAATACTTGCTGGAATAATCCAAAATGATAGTTTAAACCTACTCCGTCCCCATTTAATCCTAAAGTTGCAATTGAATCTAAGAAACATGCAGCTAATCTTCCAAGTCCACCATTACCTAATGATGGTTCTAACTCTATTTCTTCTATTTCAGTTAATTCTTTGCCATTAGCAGATAATACTTCTTTAACTTCTTCATAAAGTCCCAAATTAATTAGATTATTTGATAATAACTTTCCAATTAAAAATTCAGCTGAAATATAATAAAGCTTTTTATTTCCCTTATTAGTTCCCTTTTTATTAATAGTTCCTTTTGTTAATTCTAATAAAGCTAAATAGATTTCTTCGTTGCTTGCTTCTTTTATTGTCTTGTTAAATCTCTTTTCTAGAATTTTTGTTAAGTTTTCTTGCACCATTGTTCTATCCCACCCTTAAATAATTAATTTGATTTTTAATAATATTATTTATATTCTTTTAGATTTAATAGGTTCTTTAAACCCTTTACACTTACTATAATATCAATTTTAGATATATTAATTTGTAAATTAATTCTTTTATTTGTATATTATTCATTCAACTTTATAATAATTTATATTTTTATAAAAAAAAGAAAGTACTAAGACTTCCTTTTTACTTATTTCTAATCCAAGATATAACATACTTATACTTACTTTCTATATTAGGATTTGTAACTTTAAACTCTCCTGAAATTCCTTTTTCATTCATATATAAATTAAGATGACAAAGTGCTATTCCTATATCTATTTTATTCATATCTATTTTTCCGCTATTATATATATGAAGATCATCCTTTACCTTAACGATTCTCCAAGGTTGCTTATTCATTGCTGATGGTGCCAACCTCACCATTTCTAATGCTTCCGAATATTCCCCTGCCACTTCACTTGAAAGTGGGGTATTAAAATCTTCATAAAAAAATATTTCAGAATAACTTTTTCTTTTATTCTTATGATCAGCCATAAGTGATGCTAATAATGATTTCTTTCCTCCTTCATATCCAACCGGAGATACTATTGGTAGTATTTCATTTTCTTTAAGATTAATAGCTTTTGCATACTCACCTTTACTAAAAGTTCCTCCAAGCCATACTGTACCAAGACCTAAAGAAGTACAATATAGTATTACCTTTTCCAAAGTATATCCTAAAGCCTCTAATGCAAATTCTTCTTTTTCACAAGCTGATACTAAATAGTAATTGGCTCCTTTTATAACTCCATAAGTTCCAAGCTTAATTACATCTTTATACGTATCTTTCTTAATTAAATGTATTCTTACCTTTACTTTAAAAGGATTATCTACTTTGCTTATATAATTTTCTATTTCTTCTGTTAGATTTTTAGGTAAAGCTTTATCTTCATAATTTCTAACTGAATATCTATCTTTTATTATTTCTGTTAATGGCTTATTAAATATTAAACTCATACTAACATTACTCCTAAACTTTAATTAATATTTTATACTTTTTAATTGTTTAAAATAATATTATAGCATTTTTCCTCTAATTCTTCTATATATAGTAACATTAGAAATCATTTTACATAAATTATAGTAAGTAATATAAATAATTATTTTGAAGGTGGTTTAATTGAGTAAAATAATTACTCCAGATAATCCTTTATATAATGAGGCCAGGCAAATATGGAATCGCTCAATTCAAAAATATCCTGATTCAATCTTTTATTGTAATAATTTTCATGATGTAAGCAAAGCTGTTTGTTTAGCTAGAAATGGTAAAAACTCATCTTATCTTAAAGTTGTAAAAGAATTATATGATCCTTTGAATATATTTAACTTTCAACAAAGTATAAAATAGAAAAAGACTATATCATAATTAATCCTAATCTTTAATATGATATAGTCATGCTTATTTTTATATTATTTTTTAAATAATGGCTTCCTCTAGGAGACTCAAATTATTTATTATTATTTTTTTATTTCCAACTATACTTATACATCCTTCATTCTCTAATAAAGTAAGTTTTCTGCTTAATGTTTCTCTAGCGATTCCACAATAGTTTGCCATTTCTTCTCTATTTAATGGCAAAGTTATTTCCACCTTCTCATTCACTTCTTGTCCATACTTTTCCGCAAATTCTAATAACATACAGCTTATTCTTAATTCAGGATTATTATTAGATAAATTACTAGTTAAATTTTCTACTTCAATTAACCTCTTATTTAATTCTGAAAGAAATTTTAAAGCTATTGAGGGGCTTTTAAATAATATTTCTTTTAAATCTTCTCTTGAAATTGTGCATAAGCTTGTATTTTTAACTGCTGTTGCAGATACATTACTTGGATGTGGATCTCCTAATATATTATTTTCTCCAAGAAAATCTCCAACAGTTAATATATTTATAATTTGTTCTTTACCAGTAGCTGTATTTTTAGTTATCTTTATCATCCCATCACTTATAATAAAAAGTTTTGAAACCTCATCTCCTTCCAAAAATAAAGTTTCTCCTTTTTTTAGATCCATATGCTTTCTAGTATTTATTATTCTCTCTAATTCCTCTGCTGATAAGGATTCAAATATTGGAACTTCATGTGCATATAATCTACTTGCACATTTTTCACAACAGAAATCACATTTCAAAGTAAAACCTCCTTAGTAAATAGTAACTTATACTTATTATACTACAAATTTGTATAATGAATAGCTTATATCTTTGCTAAGGAGGTAAATATTATTTTGAATTCTCTGGAGTAAATGTACAATATCCTACCATATCACACTTTTCTTTCATTTCTTGCCACTTTCCTTCATCTGTGATAGTTTCTAAAGATGTTGGATATAATATATAATTTTCCTTAAATATATGATCTCTTAACTCATAGCAAATAGCATTTGAAATATCTTTTAATTTCTTTTTATATTCTTCAAATTCCATATTTCCTACAGACCTTCCTAAATCTCTTAATGCTCTTTTCTTCTTTCTTAATTCTTCGTGCTCCATTCTCATTATTCTAGTTGGACCTGTAACACCTAATTCTTCTACTTCTTTAAATAATACTTCTTCTTCTCTTTTATGATGTGGTTCTGCATTTAATAAATTTAAAGCTAATTCTGGAATTTTATTAAATTCTGCTCTTTCTACATCATATTTATCCATAGCTAAAATTACTTTTGTAGTTTCTTCTATTTCATCTAAGAATTTTAATAAGCATTCATGTTCTTCAACCATTGTGTATAAAACATGGCCTGTTGATATATTGCTCTTTAATTTTTCAAGTTCATCTTTTAAAACCAACATATGAATTTCACATAAATGCCTTAATTCACTTGCATTCATTCCATCATCTATTAAACTTTGTTCTGCCATAGATAATTCTAAAGGACTTATTGACTTAACAAGCTTTAACCCTTTTTCCTTTAATTCTTCTGTTAAACCTTGTTCATTTAATTTTGATAAAAATACAGTTAATTCTTTTATTCTATCTTCATTAACAGCTCTATTTACACCATTATCTAAAATAAATCTTTTCTTTTCCATATTATTCACCTCTATACTTTTCTCAAACTTTCTATTAATATCTTTTAAATAAAATATTATTTTCTTTATGAATATGAACAAATAAATCTTTTTCAAGGTCATGCATTTTCATATATAATAATTTAAAACTTGTACATGCCCATTCTGGGGAATTATAGTCATCTGTAATTTCTGCTAATTCCTTTAGTATGTCCCCTGCAGCTTCATGTTCTGATATAAAGCTTTCTATTTCCTTCTTTAACTTTTCTTTTTCTTCTTTATCTTCAATATTTTCAAATTTAATCATTTTTGGAAATAGTATTTTTTCCTCTTTTATTAAATGTTCTTCTAATTCACTCTTTAATGAACCAAAAAGCTTATGAACTTTAGTTAAAACCTCTGGTAAATGATCATAATGTACTTTAAAAACTTTTAATAATAATGGATCTATATCTCTTAATAATTCAAATGTCTTTGCATGATGAGTATTAACTATGTGATTAATTAATTCCTCTGAAGATTTTTCATTCCAATTTACATATGAAGAATTCTCAAATATAAATTCTTCAAGCTCTTTATTTATATCTTTAATAAATGTATCTACATCAATGTTTTTTTCTTTCAATGCTAGTTCTAAATTTTGATTTCCTCCACAACAGTAATCTAATTGCATGTCATTAAATCTTTCTACTATTGCTGGATAAATAATAACACATTCTCCTAAAGTTAATTTATTATTTATTTCATTTTTCATATTAATTCCTCCAAACATTTCATATCTTATCTATGAATAGATTATATAAAAAATATAAAAATAAAAATGTGATTTAAATCAAATTTAAAATTTTTAGATATTTATTAAGGAGCTGTAAAAAACAGCTCCTTTCATTTGAAAAGTTATATTTTTATACTATTTGTTGAAGGCATGTTTTTAAATCCTCTTCTGGAGTACTTATTGGTTTAAGTCCAAAGGTATCTACTAAGTATTGTAAAACATTTGGAGATATAAATGCAGGAAGTGAAGGTCCTAAGTACATATCCTTTACTCCAAGAGACAATAATGCTAGTAAATCTGCTACTGCCTTTTGTTCATACCATGATAGAACTATTGATAATGGTAAGGAATTTACATCTGTATCAAAAGCATCCGCTAATGATGTAGCTATCTTTACTGCAGAATAAACATCATTACATTGACCTACATCTAGAAGTCTAGGTAATCCACATACTTCGCCAAATTCTAATTTATTAAACCTATATTTTCCACAAGCAAGGGTTAATATTATGCAATCTTCTGGGACTTGCCTAGCAAAATCTGTATAATAGTTTCTTCCCGGTCTTGCTCCATCACAACCTCCAATTACAAAGAAATGTCTTATATCTCCATTCTTTACTGCTGATACTATTTCTTCCGCATGACTTAATGTTGCTTTATGTGCAAAACCTACTAATATTTCATGTTCCTCTTCATCTTCCTCAAAGCCACCTAATTCAAGTGCTTTATTTATTATTTCTGAGAAATCCTTATATCCATTTTTATCTCTACCTATATGTACTATTCCATCCCATCCAACAACTCCAGTACTATAAATTCTATCTTTATAGCTTTCTCTAGGTCTCATTAAGCAGTTTGTGGTCATAAGTATGCAACCCGGTATATTATCAAATTCTTTTTGTTGATTTTGCCATGCTGAACCAAAGTTACCTACTAAATGTTTATATTTTCTTAGCTCTTCATATCCATGTGATGGCAGCATTTCTCCGTGTGTATATATATTAATTCCCTTTCCCTCAGTTTGTTCAAGTAACATTTCTAAATCTCTTAAATCATGTCCTGAAACTATTATAAATGGACCTTTTTTAATATTTACATTTACTTTATGCGGAGTAGGATGACTATATCTTGTTGTATTAGCATCATCAAGAACTCTCATAACTTCTACAGCAATTTCTCCTGTTCTCATTGTCCAGCGTATTAATTCCTCTACTCCAATATTATCATTAGTTGTTGCTTCTAAAGCTCGAAAATAAAATTGGTCTACTTGATCACTATAAAATCCTATAAATCTTGCTTGATGTCCATAAGCTGATATCCCTTTTAATCCATATAAAATCGTGTACCTTAAAGATCTTACATCCGCATCCATATCTTGATCATACATTATTCCAGCTTTAACTGCATCTTCTAACATTTGTTCTTTAGTTGCACTTAAATTATAAGTAGCTTGCTCTGAGTAGTTCCCCTTAGGAGCCTTACTTCTTAGTGATTCTTTTATCTTTTGGGAATCTTTAAGCATTTGTATGTGAACCTCAACATCAAAATTAACATTAGTTAAGGTTGTAAAAAGTCCATTTTCCACGAACTCCACTACTGTTTTATCTATAATCTCTCCTTTATCAATTAGTGGCTTAGCATAACATGCTATTCCTTTTAATTGATATATTAATAGGTCTTGAAGGTTTGCAACTTCTGGAGTCTTTCCACAGACACCCATCTTAGTACATCCCTTTCCCCCCATTGTTTGTTCACATTGATAACAAAACATTGCATTATCCATATTCCTATCTCCTTTCCATATATGAACTTATTATTAGTTATTTCAAATCATTTTATTCATATTTACTATTTTCCTATTAAAATAGTAAAATTCACGATTGCTAAAAACACTCGTGAATTACTTATACTTAATTTTTCTTTGTTCCTATTATCTTTTTAAATCCCATGATTGAAATAATACAATTAACTATAAATATAGCTATACAAATTAGTAAGCTCAATAAATATACAAAATTTAAATTCTCTTTCATAAAATCAGCTAATACATTAATTGCAAAATAACTATGAATTGAGCCAACTGCTAATGGAATGAAATAAAATAATGCAACTTCTCTACTTATAGATTTACTTATATCTTTCTTGGAAGCTCCTATGTTTAGAAGTGTTTTATATTTTTGCTTATCTTCATTTGCATCACTATAAATTTTTATATAAATAATACTAGCTTCTGCCAATACCATTACTAAAAATAAGAATCCTCCAATTGCGTAAACAAATTTCACCCATTCTATTGTTTTTAATTCATATTGTCCATAAAATCCCTGAGTAGTTTCCAAATTAAGATTTTTCCCTATTTCCTCTATTACATTAATTATATTTTCTTCATTTTCTATTTTGATTCCATAGAAGTTTATTTCAGTAGCTGTTTCTCTAAGTTTTTCATATTCATCATTATTTACAATTATCGTAACATAATTTAATGCTTCACCAAAAATCCTGATTCTAGTACTTTCACTTATATTAAACTTAACATCATTTAATGTAACGTCTTTGATATTTGATAGCAAACTCATAAGTGTACCAGGTCTTTCAATATATATAGCATTATTACCTTGCACCATTTCTTCATTAAACTTAACTAAATCTTTTTCATCACCATTTCCTTTTAATATATTAGATAAGTTATCATAAGAAACCACTATATATTCATCATTTTCATATTGAGGGACATCCTTCAATGTACTTTTAATTTTTAACACTTTAGTTTCTAAAGAATACTTTTCTTCTCCAATTTCTTTTAATTTATTAGCTACTTCCTCTGAATTAAACTCATCTTTAGATGAAATTGCTAAAGAATATAAAGTAATATTTCTTTGACTATTTTCATATGTTTTCTTCATTGAAAAAGCTGTTCCGAGAACTGTAGTAGTTGTTGCTGTTAGTATAGCTATAGTAGCATAAACTGTATAATTTTTCTTAAATCTATAAGCTAAATTATTTATAGTTATAATATTTGCTCCTTTGTATAATATAGATTTTTTATTAATTAATAAATTAAATACTACTTGGAAAACAGCTCCAAACAATCCATAAGTACCAATGCACACTAATATTAAAGTCTTAAGCGCATCAGTTGCTTCTTTATTTACTAAATAATACCCATAACCAATTAAAACTAATGATATTATTGCAACTATATATATAAGAAAATTAACTTTAGGCATCTTTTCTTGCTTTTTACTTGCATTCAAAAGATCTACAATTTTACTTCTAACTATGCTTATAAATCCTTTTATACTCATAAATAAAAAGATACACATAAAAATTAATACAGTATAAATTATAGAATTTATACTTACATTGAATGTCACATCTATATTAAAATCTGCAATTTTAAAAACTATTATTTGAAAAAACTTTGATAAAACAACCCCAATAATTGTTCCAATTAATGATGCACTTACTCCAATCAACATCATTTCAATAAAATATATTTTCCCTATTACTGATGAATCAAGTCCCATAAATGCATAAATACCAATTTCTTTTTTTCTATTTCTTAAAAAGATATTAGATGCATACCAAATAAAGAAAAACATAAATATAACTAAAATGACAGTTATAACTTGCAAAATAAGCTTACTATATTCTTCATTCATATCACCAAGAACCTTCATCGCATCCCCATTCATCATAATTAAGAAATTACTTAAAACAACTACAGAAAATATCATTGAAATAAAGAACATAGTATAAACTTTAATATTATTTTTGAAATTATTATAAGCTATATTGAATACGCTCATTATTTAGCACCTCCTAAAGATGCTAACATATCGATTATCTTACCATAAAACTCTTTTCTACTTTCTCCTTTATTTAATTGGCATTTTATTTCTCCATCACTTAATATATAAACTTTATTAGAATAACTTGCAGTAATAGCATCATGAGTAACCATAACAATAGTAGCATTTTCTTCCTTATTTGCTCTACTTAAAGGTTCTAGCAGATCTGATGATGATCTTGAATCTAATGCTCCAGTAGGCTCATCTGCAAAAATTACTTTTGGATCAGTTATTAAAGCTCTAGCTGCTGCCCCTCTTTGCTTTTGCCCACCAGATAATTCATATGGATATTTTTTCAAATGCTCCTTAAGTCCAAATATCTCTGAAATATTAATTACCTTATCTTCTATGCTTTTTGTTTTCTTTTTACCTAAAGCTAATGGTAATGCTATATTATCCATTAAATTCATATTATCTAATAAGTTATAATCTTGAAATATGAACCCTATTTTATCTCTTCTTAAATTAGATAATTCTTTATTTTTAATCCTTGTTATATTCTTTCCATCAAGGATTATTTCACCTTTTGTAGGTTTATCCAAAGTTGAAATTAAATTCAACAATGTAGTTTTTCCTGCTCCAGACGGGCCCATTATAGAAATAAAATCCCCTTCATTTACAGTAAAATTTATGTTGTTTAATACTTTAGTTCTAAACCCTTTAATTCCATATTCTTTAGAAACATTCTCTAAATTTAATATTTCCTTCATAATTCATTCCTCCCAAATTAATTTTAACTTTAATTTTATTTTAATAGTTTTTTAATTTGGATTCCTTCACTTAACCTTACTTTTTTAATTTTAATGTTACATTTTAGTAACCTTTAAATAATCTGATATTTTATAAAAATATATGTTAAATAAGGTATATTCACCTTTTATTGATTCAACAGTAACTTCCTGTTCCAATTTATTTAAAACCTTCTTAGTGAAATAAAGCCCCATCCCCGTAGATTTATATACTTTATTTCTACCATTACTTCCTGTGAATCCTTTATTGAATATCCTATCTATATCTTCTTTTGCTATTCCTATACCATTATCCTTAATGTTTAACTTTATGTAATCTTTATTATCCTCTGCATAAAATTCTATCTTACCATCTTCTTTTGAATATTTAATTGCATTATTAATTAATTGATCTATAACATAAATTATCCATTTTCCATCAGTATAAACATTATAATTTAAATTTCTTGCAACTACTTCAATCTTATTTTTTATTAAGAAAAATGAATTGTTTTTTATAGATTTCTTAACTATATCACCTAAATTTTCTTCCTTAATAAATATATCCTCTGAAGCTACCGTAGCTCTACTTCCATAAATAATTGAATTAACTAAAAAATTTATTTTTTCTGTTTCATTTTTTACACTGCTTGCTACAGTATAATCCTCTATATCTTCCGAAATTATATTTAGTGCTGTTATTGGAAGCTTTATTTCATGGACCCATTTAGAAATATATTCTTCCATATCACTTAATTTTTCTTCATATTCTTTAGTTTTAAAATCATACTTTTTATCTTTATTATCTGTAACTTTATAAATTATTTCCTCTTCTAAAGAGCTTTCTTTAACATCTTCTATAGAAATATCATTTTTATCTAAAATAGATTTATATAAATCGTAGTATTGCTTTTTCCAATTAAAATAAGCAGTATATATCCACATTAAATATATAGCAATTATAATAAAATCTAGGTAGATTAAATCACTTGCTCTACCATTAAATGAATTTATTGAAATTAAATATATGTTTATTACTATTAATAAGGCTATTGAAAATATAATATTTATATTCTTTTCTTTTATAAATCTTATTAAGCTCATTAAACCATATACCCTATGCCCTTCTTAGTTTTTATAAAATTATTCAATCCTAATTCATCCTTAAGTCTTCCTCTTAACCTAGTTACATTTACAGTTAATGTGTTATCACTTACAAACTCATCATCGTTCCATAAGCTCATCATAATTTTGTCTCTTGAAACCACTTTCCCTTTATTTTTAATAAGTATTGATAATATCTTCATTTCATTTTTAGTTAATTCAACAGTATTTTCTTTATATTTAAATGTACATTTATCAATATCTAGGATGGTATCATTATAATAAATA
>VSSQ01000490.1_pt1 | contig 25686 bp, 22 predicted proteins | sample 4763081 | NCBI WGS metagenome assembly VSSQ01 (sample SAMN12137344, study PRJNA551015) | bioreactor metagenome | isolation source: SDC9 anaerobic chlorinated ethene degrading culture | place: USA: Knoxville, Tennesee | collected 2015-01-01
TCGCGAACTTCTAGGAAGCCTTCTAACCACTTTTGGAAACGCAAAAAACCCCCGACCATTTTTCAATGATCGGGGGTTTTGATTACCTATCTGGTGGAGCTGAAGAGAATTGAACTCTTGACCTCTTGAATGCCATTCAAGCGCTCTCCCAACTGAGCTACAGCCCCATGAGGAATTTGGAATTATACTTTTTCGCCGTGGGGTGCAAGTATTTATTTCAGCTAGTCAAAAGAAAATGCCGAGAGCGGTGCGCCCATAGCCCTGCCGTGCCAGGCAAGCTTGCCCTGTGCGGCTCCGGCAGCTCCTGCAATCACCATCAGCGGGATCAGATGCTCCTCGCGCGGGTGGGCAAAGCGCGCACCGGGGGCCTTTTCCCATTCCGCAAGGGCAGCGTTGCGCATGGCGGCATTGGGGTTGCACACGGCATCCGCCAGCCAGTTGTCAAAAACATCTGCCCCTTCAATGGGCGTGTTATCCCCGTAGCGGAAGGCCCGCATGTTGTGAAAGCTCATGCCGCTGCCCACAAACAGCACTCCCTCATCCCGCAGAGGGGCCAGCGCCCGCCCCAGAGCCAGATGCTCCAGCGGATCAAGCCCCCGCCGCAGCGATATTTGTATCGTGGGCATCTGCGCCTCTGGATACATCAACAGGCCCGGCACAAACACGCCGTGGTCAAAGTCCCGCGTAGTGTCCTCTGCCAGCGGCAACCCTGCCGAGCGCATGCACTGGCCCACACGGTCAAACAGTTCCGGCGCAGGCGGCGCAGGCCACTGCAGCTCATAGGTATGCGGCGGAAAGTCGTAGTAATCGTAATACAGGCCAGGGGTCCGCGTGGTCAGCAGGGTAAATTCCGACTGCTCCCAATGGGCGGAGAATACAATCTGCGCCTTTGGCTGTTGCGGCAACGTTGCCGGGATGGAGCGCATCCAGTCGCCAAGGGCATTCCATGTGTCCGGCGGCATCCAGTCCATAAAAAAGCAGGGGCCGCCGCCGTGGGGGATGTAAAATGCGGGCATGGTCATGATGCGCCTCGCTGGTGGGTGTGGATGTCACAAAACTAGCTTGAGGAGGGAAGATGCAGCTATCAGCGTAGCGCCAAATCCTGCCGGGGCCAAGAGCCGTAGCGACCAGTACAGACAAATTTTTGCGGGTGAAAGCCAAGCCCATAATGAAGGCGGGCATTCCGCAGAATACCCGCCTGTGCATACAGTCATGTTTGCGGGCAACGCCCTTTATCCATCCTCGCGCCATGCGCCGCGCCCTGTTACCCACAGCCAGAGGCAGAGCACGCCGAGCAGCACGGCAAAACCAAGATGCACAAGGTCAATAAAGGTTGTCATACCCGGCGAAAACGTGATGGAAGGCAGGTTTTTGGCAACGCGGGCCATGCCGCTCAGCACCACAACCCCCAGCACTGCCAGACGCACCTTGCCCCAGTAGGCAAGGCGGCCCCGCAGCCTGCCGCGCACTTGCAGGGTCAGCCAATACAGGCCCAGCGCCAGCAGCAGGGCAGCCAGAATATAGTGGACGTTCAGCGTGGTGTAAAAATCGCCTGTCCATGTGAGGCCGGGAACTTTGGCAATGCCGTATCGGCTTGCCACGGGCAGTTGCATCATGCCCGTAAAGCCGAGCAGAAGGGCCACGGTCACCCACAGCTTCTTGAGCAAGCCGCCGGAGAGGGCAGCTTCAGTCTTGGGGTCATGCAGCGCACCCTGAGGGCGGGCCTGCGTGTGGTTCGGGCCTTGCCCCTGGCGTGCCGCGCTCACCAGCGCCCCTGCCACGCCCACCAGCGGTGCCGTCATCAGCATGCGGGTGAGGTTGGCAGCCTGTGCCATGGAGTCCGCCACCGGGGCAAAGGTGGGCTTGCCGGGGCCGGGTTTGGCCTGCGCCGCCAGTTCGGAAAAGGGCACGGGCGACAGATAAAAAGTATTGGTGCCGCCGTTTTCCGTCACGCCATAAAGGTACGCGCCGCGCTCCTGCGCCAGCTTGCGGGCCTGCGCCAGAATCTCATCGCGCGGGCCAATGGTCTGCACCTGCTGGGGGCAAACCTCCACACAGGCGGGCAGTTGGCCGTGGGCAAAGCTGTCTGCGCAGCGGTCGCATTTGTACATGATGCCGTTGCCGGCAAAGCGCGGCATGAGGTCAAGATACAGCCCCACGCCCGATTGCCGCTGCGGGATGTGCCAGGGGCAGACCGTGCGGCATTTTGCCCCGCCAAGACAGGTCTGGCTGTCTATGCTCACCGTGCCGGTCTCTGGCTGGCGGCTGGCCGCGCCCCATGGGCAGAGGTTGGCGCAGGGCGGATTTGTGCAGTGCAGGCAGCGGCGGGGGATGTGCAGTTCAAGCGGCGCGCCGTCCTTTTGCACGGTAACGCTCTCAATATACAGCCAGTTATAGGGCGTGAGCCTGTCGTCCACATCCCGCTTGCCAGACCAGTCTTCATCCTTGGTTCCGGGCGGAAACATGACCGGCAGGGGCTTTTTGACTTCCGGATAGCGGCTCCCGTTACGCTCGCGGCAGCCCTCCACGCACTGCCCACAGCCGATGCATTTTTCAATGTCGAGCAGGGTCGCGTATTCCGCATGCTGGGCAGAGGTGCTCGCGCCATTGGTTTCGGCCCGGGCATCCAGCCCCGCAGCCGCAATGCCTGCCGCAGAGGCCGCGCCCACCAGAAAATTACGTCGGGTCAGTGCCATGTATGCTCCTCATCGGCATGTACAGGCGCAAGGGTGCAGCCGAATTGCCGATTATTACGATTCATTCGCAATATGGCACATTCCGAAAAAGAGTGCAATTTATAGCATACTTTTATGGTATGGTTTGAAGAGACAGGCAAACAGGCAGAGCAAGGCAGAAAGCCTGAGCGCGAATGAGGGGGAGGGCCGTCAGGCCAGAAAATCAGACCCAAGAAGCTGGGAAGTCAGGCCCAATAGCCCGCAGCAGGGGGCAGGCTAGTCTTCGCGGGGCAGCACGGGCACATAGACATCGTGGGTGCCGGACTGAAAAAAGCGGCTGTCGTAGCGCTCAAAGCAGGGCTTGTCGGCAAGAACGGTATAGCCGCCCGGCGTTTGAGGCCATTCGTCATACATGTAGTCGTATGCTTCCTGAAGCATGCCTGCGGCGGGGATGCGGCAACAGGCATAGAGACCGCCCGGCAGGGTTACCGCGTCCATGCCTGCGGGAGGCGCGGCAAGTTCCGGAGCTTCCATTGCAGCCCAGTAATCAAAAGCCAGCCCCGCATGGTCTGTAAACAAGGAAAGCCCGTAAGACGGCCCCTGATAGGTATTGCTGGGCTTGCCACTCAGCTCTGGCATGCGGGGGGTAAAGACCTCATTCCACAGCCGGGGGCATTCCTGCGGGGCGTTGTGCAGGGTTGTGTGGATGCGCACACCGAAAAGGCGGACACTGTGGTGCTGCAACACCACAACGGCAAAAGGCATTGGCATGAACGCTCCTCGGCTGGTCTGATCACGGGCAACAGTTTCCGGCCTCAGGGGTGAAATGACGTCAGTCACCCGCATGCGCCGGTCAGCCGTTTTGCATGTACCAGTTATGTTTACATGTCAACCGGTATACCAATGTGATGAAATCGCCATAAGCATATATTACACTGAATTATATTTAAAATTAGTAAATGATAATTTGTAATTAATAGTGATTTGCTCACAAAAGCGAGGCGTGCCGCGCACCTATCCCACAGACAATACCACAGACCCTTGCCGCTGCTATGGCGCGCGTGGACAGCGCCCCCGGCTCCGGCTAGTGTGAGCCATGCCGTAAACCCCCAGTCTGGCGCGCAAACGCGTCGCAAGCAGGAGCCGTCATGCACCATGCCACTACTATGCTTCCACGCTATACCCGGCGCGCATTTTGCTCCTTTGCGCTGGGAACCTGCGCCGCTCTGCTGCTGCCCTGTTCCTGTATGGCCTCCATTGCGCAGGGCATCGGCAAGGCGGTGAGCGATGAGGCCCTCAAAGCCGAATTTGCGGGCATGTGCGCCGGTGCGGAGCAGATGCTTGCCGGGCAGCGGTCAGCGGAAGAGTTGCGCGCCATGTTTGCCCAGGCAAGGCAGGCCCATGCCCGTCTGTTGCCTCTGCCGGATATTGGCGGGCCGGAAAACCTGACCTATCCCAGCTTTCTGGTAGGGCCGCAGTATGCGGCGCTGTACACGGCCCTGCGCCCGCACGGATTCAGCGCCAGGGATGTGGGCAAGCTTGTGTACGATCTGGCGGTCTACAGTTTTGAGGAGCAGAAGGAAGCGTACCGCGCCAACGGGCAGCGGTTTTTTACGCCGGAGTATTTTGCCCTGTTGCAGGGCTGGGCCATGCGCAGCCAGCAGCGGCGCTACCCGCTGGATTGGGTGCAGACAGTATTTCAGGGTGATGGGCGCGATTTTGATATCGGCGTAAACTACACGGAATGCGGGCTGATGAAGTATTTTGCCTCGCTGGGCATGCCCGAGCTGGCTCCTTATCCCTGCCGGGTGGACTTTCCCACCGCAAGGGCGGAAGGCACGGGCCTTGCGCGCACCTCAACACTGGCTGAGGGCGGCAAGGTATGCGACTTCCGCTACAAGCAGGGACGGAAAACAACCCAGGGATGGGACATGGCGTGACGCGGCTGTTGCGCGGCGGCCTTGCAGCCATGCCGCGCACAGTCGTCAGCAGGTTTTGACCGCCAGCACGTCCTTTTCAACCAGCTTGCGCATGGTTTCCGCACAGCGAAAAATATCCCTGCCCACAATGTCTGCTTCTTCAAGCAGCGTGGTTTCGCCATCGGCATAGGCCAGCAGATCCATCATCAGATTGACCTGTTCCGTACAGGAAGTTTTTGTGCTCAGCGTGGGGTAGAGGCCGCGCTTGCCCAACTGCGGTTCGCACAGCACACGCGGCTCGTAGGTGACGTTTTCTTCCAGCGTTTCAAGGATGCGCGTCATGATGTTCACGCTGCCTTCAAGCCCCTTTTGCGTGACAAGCGAGCAGTCGTCCAGCGAGGTGTGGTACTCGGGGTAGACGTGGTATTTGCTGCGCATGACGCTGCACAGGGGCAGGTCGATGCCGGGCGCGCAGTACTGGCGCTCGTCGCTCTCGCGGTCAAGAAAGGTGTAGCGGATAAAATCGGGTGCAAAATGGTGCAACACGTGCAGGGCGGCCTTGTCGGCCAGGGTGTTGCCCTTGCGGCTGGGCAGATAGGAATAGGCCCGCTCATCGCCCATACAGGTGAGGTTGAAGCCCGCCACCACATTGCGGCGCAAGGCCTCGTGGTTGCGGCTCAGATAGGTGATGGAGCCGATGGTTTCCGGCACAAAGGCAAAACGGTAGGTGTAGCGGCGCGGGCGCTGCGCCACCCACTGCGCAAGGGCCGTGGCCACCACTGGGCCGGAAAGCTCGTTGTTGGCCATGGACGGATGGCAGATGTAGGTGGAAAGAAAAATTTCTTTTTCGCACTGGCCTGGAATCACGAGGTCGCCGTATGTCAGATGCCCCGGAGCCAGAGTGGAATCTATGGAGGCGTGGTACATGCCGGGGGCCAGCTTTTGCCGCTCGTCGTGCTTGATGCAGAAGCCCCAGCGCCGGGCATAATATGATGTGATGTAAGGAATGGCATTGGGCATTTCGGGCAGGGAATGCAAATGATTTTGCAGATCCTCCAGCGAAATGTCGCAGTCAACGGGTTCGGAATACCCCATCACATGCAGATTGGTGTCGGCAAAGTCGGCAATCACTTCACCCGATGGGCCAGTCAGCCGCGCGCCCCTGATGTTCCATTCGTCCGGCACTGTCCAGTCAAAAACCTTGGATCCAGACGCTACCTCAAAGGTACGTAATCCCGGTAATTCTTCCTGCAACATGCGCAACGTCTGCCGCACCCCGTTGCCCGTAATACTGCGGCATATGGGAAAAAGACTGCGAAGAAAGTCATGGAAGCTCGTCATTATCCTTCCTTATGTTGGCATCGCGTGAGGCAGCAATTCCCAAAAGGGGCACTAACCCTGAGCGCCGAATTCCAGGGGGGGAATTTTTCGGCGGCAATGCCTGTCGCGAGCTTGCTTATGGCGACTAAGGCGCGCAGTCAAGCATCAATTTTCTGTAAAACGGAAAAAAGATGCCCGCTGCCCCCATACAGGGCTTTTGTTCCCGATCGTCGCGCAGGTCAGAACTGCCATTATGGCCGCGCGCGTGGAGCTTCAACGGCAGCACGGACCAAGCGGGAGCCAGCGCGCCTTTTTAAGGTTAGCATTTAGTTTGTGCGTAGAAAAGCCCCAGGGCGGGCGCGCAAAACATCCTTTTCCGCCATCAACAATACTGGTATGCAAAAAGTGCTCGCGCAATGCAAGCAACTATAAGTAAAATCAGCTAGAATCTGGAGACTCCATGCCTCATATCAGCCTTACCGAAGCACAAAAAATGGGCGAAGACATTTTGCAGGCCCACAACGTCGGGCAGCGAAATGCCCAATTGACCATCGCCTCGCTCCTGCGGGCAGAAATGGAAGGCCTGCCTTCGCACGGATTTTCGCGCATTCCCTACTATGCATCCCAGGCGGCGGCAGGCAAGGTTGATGGCAACGCAGTTCCGGTGGTGGAACGCACAAAACCCGGCGTGGTGCTGGTTGACGCTTGCTGCGGTTTCGCCTTCAGCGCTTTTGCCGATGGCTTGCCCGTGGTGGCCAAGGCCGCCAGGGAGTCTGGCGTGGCCCTCATGGCCGTGCGCAATTCGCACCATGCGGGCGTGATGGGATTTCCCGTGGCGGATCTGGCGGCGCAGGGCCTGCTGGCCCTAGGCTTTGCCAACAGCCCCGCAGCATTGGCCCCCTACGGCGGCTCAAAGGTGACGTTTGGCACGAACCCTCTGGCCATGGCCTGCCCGCGCAAGGACGCCCCGCCCCTTGTAGTTGATCTTTCCATGGGGTTGCTGGCGCGCGGCAAGATTTTGCAGGCTGCAAAAAAAGGCGAGACTATTCCCGAGGGCGCGGCTGTAGATGCGGAGGGCAATCCCACCTGCGATCCGGTCAAGGCTTTCAACGGTGCACTGCTGCCCTTTGGCGGCCCCAAGGGCTACGCCCTGGCTCTCATTGTGGAAATAATGTCGGCAGCGCTTACGGGGGCTTCCCTGGCCATTGAGGCCTCTTCGCTGTTCACGCCGGATGGCCCGCCGCCGCGTCTGGGGCAGAGCTTTCTGGTCATGGACCCTGCGGCAACGGCAGGGGCGAATTTTCTGGACCGCGTGGAGCAGTTGCTGGGCTTCATCAGCGACCAGCCGGGCGCGCGCCTGCCGGGCGATCGCCGTATCGGCCTCAGCCGCGCCGCCAGTGAGCGAAATAGTATTGATCTGCCAGAGGATCTGCTGGCCCAACTGCAATCGCTGCACTAGCCGCAGTGTTTAACCGGTTTTGCCCTCTGGCGCGCAAGGGCGGAGGGCAAAACCGTATTTTAGTCATGGTCGCAGGCCGGTTACTTGAAGGGAAAGTACAGCTCCCACAGGTGCGAAAGCGGCAAAATAATGGCCATCGCGGGCAGCATGTTGATGACCGGGAATATCTTGATATCGCACATGCGCAGGCCCGTGGCCACAAAGATGACGCCGCCGCAGGCGGTAAAGTCGTTGAGCATGGCCGGGGTCATGAACGGGGCAATGGTGGTGGCCCCCATGTAGATGAGCGCCAGAATAATAAACTGCGGCACGGCGATAAGGCTTACGGAAAAGCCCATGAAGGAGCCGAAAACCACGCCCGTGAACATGTCCAGCGCGGCCTTGGTCAGCAGGATGTCGGGCTTGCCGGTGAGGCCTTCATGAAAGGCCCCCAAAAAGCCCATGCTGCCAAAGCAGAATGCCGCCACCAAGGTTATGACCATCAGGGAAAAATTTTCGTCGCCCATGCGCTTGCTCTTAAGCAGGCTAAAAATGGCCCGCAGGAACTTTTGCAGCAGGGCCTCAGCATACATGATTTCGCCCACCATGGTGCCGAGAATAAGCGAAATCGTCACGGCGGGCAGTGCTGCGGCCTTACCCACAAGGCTTGCGCCCAGACACAGGGTTATGACGCCAAAGATGGAAGGCAGCGCCTTTTTGAGCCGTTCAGGAAAAATGTCGGCAAAAATAACGCCGATGATGCCGCCGATGAAAAGTCCGCCACTGTTCACAATTGGCCCGATCATATGCGTGCTCCGCGTAATGGCATAGAAATCGTTCTGGAAGGCGGACAGGAAAAGTGGTCTGTAGGCCGGTGTGAATCGATGTGGTGATGCCAGGGTTTGTTGCCCCGAAAACAGCAAGGGCGCAGGCGCGGGGCCGCCAGTACGCCGGGATTATCCCTCAGGCAGGATGACTTGGTGTGCGGTTTGGGTACCACAAGGCATTTTCGTTGACAATGCGCCCCCGTCAGAGGCGGCACAGGAGCAGACAGGAGACAGTATGATTGTGAGAACATGGCACGGGTGCGTGCCTGTAGCTATGGGGGACGCCTTTGCCGGGCATCTGCGCAAAACGGGCGAAGACCACGCCAAAAGCGTTCATGGCAATCTGGGTGTTGCGGTCAAACGCATGACCTTTCGTGGATGGGAGCACTTTTTCTTTGCCACTTGGTGGGATTCTCTGGAGGCCATAAAGGCCTTTGCGGGCGAAAATTACCAGCTTGCCGTGCACTATCCCGATGACGAACGCTTTGAGCTGGTGGCAGATCCTTATGTGTTCCACCACGAGGTAGATCAGATTACGCCCCTGTAAACGCAAATCTGCGCGCACAGAATGGAGAGGCCGTGGTATACGCGCTCATTGCTCTATGCGGCATTGTGGCAGGGGCCATCAGCGGGGTGGTGGGCACCGGGTCGTCCATAATCCTGCTGCCAGTGCTGAGTCTGGCCTTCGGCCCCAAGGCCGCCATTCCCATCATGGCTGTTGCCTCCATCGTGGGCAATGCCTCGCGGGTGGTGGCCTGGCGGCGGCAGATAAGCCTCAGGGCCTTTGCCTGCTATTCGGTAACTGCCGTGCCTGCGGCGGTGCTGGGTGTGCGGACTCTCTGGATCATGCCCGCGGAAATTTCCAACCTGTGCATTGGGCTGTTCTTTTTTGCGCTCATCGGTTTGCGCCGGGCCAGTCGTACGCGCGGCATGCACCTTGGCTCCCCGCAGATGGCCCTGGCGGGTGGTCTTGTGGGATATCTGACCGGGGTAGTGTATTCCACCGGGCCGCTGACCATTCCCATATTTGCCGGTTTTGGCCTCGCCAAGGGCGCGCTGCTCGCCACCGAGGCGGCCGCGTCCATTGCCGTGTATGTTGCCAAGGCTCTGGCCTTCGGCGCTGTGGGCGGCTTGCCCCTGCCAGTGCTGTGCAATGGTCTTGTGGTTGGGGCGGCGCTGGCTGTTGGTACCTTTCTGGGCAAGCGTTTTGTGCTTGGCATGTCTGAAGCGACCTTCCGCCTGCTTATTGACGCCATGCTTGCCTGCGCGGGCCTTGTGATGACGGGCAGTGCGCTGTTCGGGTAGAGCATATGCGGCGCGGAAGCGGAATTTTCCCCTCTTCACAAAAACCTGCATGAGGCATAACAGACCCTGAACGAACTGGCGCTGCGGCAGAATTGCGCGGAACATGGCCCGGCGCTGCATTTGCGGCACAGCAACAAACAGGGACACGACTCATGGCACAGCATTACATGAAATACGGCGACAGGGAATTTTCTGTGGAGCTTGGCAACGGCCTCATCGCGGCGGAGCTGCATTCCAATGCGGTTGCGCTGCCCGCAAAAAGCGCGCTGGAGCACATTAACGAAGCTCTGGATAATCCCATCGGTTCGCCCCGGCTTGAGGAAATGCTCAAACCCGGCCAGACGGTCTGCATTGTCGTGCCTGACTCCACCCGCCTGTGGCAGTCGCCCAATGTTTATGTTCCTGCTGTGGTGGCCCGTCTGAACAAATGCGGCATCCGCGATGCGGACATTCGTATACTCACGGCCACGGGCACGCACCGTCCCATGACGCGCGAGGAGCACATCGCCATCGTTTCCGAGGATATTTACAACCGTATTCAGGTTATTGACCACAAGTGCCGCGATGCGGCGGATATGGTCAAGGCGGGCGTGACCAGCAACGGCACGGAGGTGTGGTTTAACCGCTTTGCCATGGAGTGCGACCATATCATCCTGACCGGCGGCGTGGTGTATCACTTTCTGGCCGGGTACGGCGGCGGCCCCAAGTATCTGCTGCCCGGCATCGCCAGCTACGAGACCATCCAGCGGCACCACAACCTGGCCCTGAACAAGGGCTTTGGCAGCGGCACCAATGCGGCGGTGCGCAGCGCCAATATGGAAACTAGCAATATTTTTCACGCCGATCTTGAAGAAGCCGCCCTGCTGGCCAAGCCCAGCTTCCTGCTCAACGTGGTGGTGGACGACAATTACAACATCATCAAGGCCGTGGCTGGCGACATGGTGCAGGCCCATCGCGAGGCCTGCGCGCTGGTTGACGCCATCGACGGCGTCAACGTGGGAGAACGCACTCCTCTGGTTATAGCAAGCGCTGGCGGCGCACCCAAGGACATCAATTTTTACCAGACCATCAAGACCCTGGCCAACGCCCTTGCGGTGGTGAGCGAGGGCGGCACCATCATCATTCTGTCCGCCTGCACCGAGGGCTTTGGCAGCCCGGATACCCAGCATCAGATTTGCGATTTCGACAACATGGACGCGCGCGAAAAAGACCTGCGCGAGAATTTTTCCATAGGCAGCTATGTGGGCTTTCTGTTTGCGGAGTCGGCGGAAAAGCACAACCTCATCATGGTCAGCTCCATGAATGCTGCGGACTTTGCCAAAACAAAGATCCACATCACCACAACGCTGGACGAAGCCCTTGCGCTGGCAAAAAAGCTGAACGGCGGCAAAGACCTGCGGGCAACACTGCTGCCCCACGGGGCCAATACCCTGCCCAAGCTTCAGACGCTCAGGCGCTAGTGGCCGGGCCATCCGCCAAGGGCTGACAAGAATACACTCTGTATGCCCCTTGTAGAATGCAGTGCTTTGATCTGCGGAAAGGTTCCCAGTGCCGCAAAGAGGCCGCCAGTGGACAAACAAAGTTCATTTGACTATCGTAAAAAATAACACAACCGTTAATTTCTTTTCAGGTTTTATCCCATTGCGTAACAGGATGCCGCTGCCTTTCGCTCAAATGAACGGATTGAGGCTATGACCGCCTCATTTCTTCCAGGTTGGAAGAATCCCCGCGCAAATGAGCTTATCCACTCCTTCAGGTGCTCACGTCGGCTGCAAACAGCCGGCATTTTGCTGTTAGCAGCACGTTTTTCCTGTTTTTCTCGCATTCTTTCTGAATTAGCATGCCGCTGGCTGGTGCCTGCCCTTTGGGCAGTCACCGGTCTGGCGGCTTTTGCTGCTGCACCTCCCGTAGCTTCACATCCCCCATCCGGCGCACGTGTTCCCTGTTCCCCCTCTGTATGGCCTGTGCTGCCCCAGCCCCGCACCAACCCGTCAGTTCCGGCGGGCTTTGGTAGTTTCCCCGCCACCTATAGCCACCTCAAACACCCATGATCGAAATCAAAAACCTGTCAAAATTTTATGGAACAGTGCAGGTGCTGGACAGCATCAATCTGACCATCAACAAGGGCGATGTATACGGCCTTGTTGGACGCAGCGGTGCAGGAAAATCCACCTTGTTGCGCTGCATCAACGGACTGGAGAAATTTTCTTCCGGCGGTATCACGGTTAACGGCATTGCCATTGAAGGTCTCAATGACAACATGCTGCGCGAAACAAGAAAAAATATCGGAATGATATTTCAGAATTTTTCGCTCATTGATCGCAAATCTGTTTACGACAATGTAGCCCTCCCCATGCAGTGCTGGCATAAACCTGTGCCGCAGCAAAAGGACAAGATTGAGTATGTTATTGAACTTGTAGGCCTTGCAGACAAAATAAATACCAAAACCAGAGACTTGAGCGGCGGTCAAAAACAGCGAGTGGCCATTGCGCGCGCGATGGTCATGGATCCGGCCATTCTGCTGAGCGATGAAGCCACCTCGGCCCTTGACCCCAGAACTACCGATGAAATCCTCGAGTTGCTCATGGGTCTCAATGAAAAACTTGGGGTCACCATTATTGCCGTTACCCACCAGATGTCTGTGGTGCGCAAAATCTGTACAAAGATGGCCATTCTGGAGAATGGCAGATGCGACACCACGGGCGATGTGCGCGAAATATTTATCCAGCAGCCGCCCGCCCTCATCAATCTGCTGGGTGAAGGAGAGGTGGAAATTCCGGCTGAGGGTTGTACGGTTCAGATTGTCACATTGGAGCAGCGCACCCAGCAGGAGCTCTTCTACAGAATGTCGTGCGATGTGGGGCACCCTTATCATCTGCTGGACAGCAAGGTGTCACGCCACAGGGGTGGCGTATATGGGGTGTTTGCCCTGAATTTCCCGAGTGAGCGCGCGGATGTATTCCTGTCTTTTTTTCAGAAACAGGGCGTGCCCTGCAAAATTATTTCGCGGTAGGTTGCTGCAATGGTTGATTATCCTATGGAAGTTGTTTGGGCAAAGATACTTCTTCCCGCGCTTGTGGCCTCAGGCAAGATGCTGCTTTTTGGCTCGCTTCTCGGTGGTTTTTTTGGCTTTTTGCTTGCAGTTTCGCTGTTTGTGACCGGGCAGAACGGCCTCAGGCCAAACCCCAGAACCTATCAGGTGCTCAGCGCGCTGGTAAGCAGCATACGTTCCTTTCCTTTCGTGGTACTGATCGTGGCCATCATTCCTGTTACTCGGTTTGTAACATCTTCTTCCATTGGCTGGGTGTCGGCCCTGTTGCCGCTTACTGTGGCCTCCACCCCGTTTTTTGGCAGAATGTTTGAAAACAGCCTGAAAGAAGTAAATCCTGCCCTCATTGAAGCCGCGCGTTCATTCGGCGCCAGTAATTTGCAGATTATCTTTCGGGTAGTTGTGCCCGCCACTCTCCCTTCGCTCATCAGTGCGTCCGTGCTTGGGGTCATCCATATGCTTGGGCTTTCTACCATTGCCGGGACAATGGGAGCAGGCGGCGTGGGGGCTTCAGCACTCATTTACGGCTACCAGAGCTTTAACGACACTGTAATGTATCTTCTCGTTTTTATAATGTTTGTTATCGTCATGGGTATTCAGGCTATAGGAGACAGGCTGTACAAGTCTGCAAGCTGACATGGCGCGCCGCAATAAAGCTAACACAAGGCTACCAGCATATAATAAATGATGAAAAAGGGATTTTACCAATGAAAAAGATTTTTGTTCTGCTTTCCGTCCTTGCCCTGTTGTGTCTGACCGCCTGCAATGAAACAAAGGAAAGTTCCAAGGCTGAGGCAAGCGCGCAGCCAAAAACGTTGCGATTGGCTTGCATGGCCTACAATGAGCCAGAAGTTCAGGCAGGGGTGAAGGCACTTGAAGCCATGAACTACAAGGTTCAAGTAATTGTTCTGCAAAATGCAACAATAATGTTTGAAGCCATCGACAATAACGAAATTGATGCCTCCCTGCACGCTCACAAGCCATGGATGGACAGTTACAACAAAACAAAATCAAAAAGTATAACCATGCTTACGCCGTATATTCATAAAAACGTCTTTGGTATCTTTTCCTCAAAGCACAAAAATATCAGTGAGATAAAAGAAGGGTCCAGCATAGCCATTCCGCAGGACGAATCTAACATGAGCCGCTCTCTGTTTCTGCTGGAGGAACTGGGTTTCATCAAGCTCAAGCCCGGCGTCACCAATCCCACCGACCTTGATATCGAAAGCAACATAAAACAAATCGAGATCATAAAGCTCGATACGCATCAGGTTATTTCTGCCCTTCAGGATGTTGACGCGGCATGCAGCGCCAAGCTCTTTATCGTGAGCAACAAGGTGGCTGACTTTACAGAACTGGCCCAGTCCAGCGATCTGGACAAGTTTGGCGTGGGCTTCACTGTTTCCAGCGCCAACAAGGACGCTCCGTGGACCAGGGATCTCATCAAGGCATACACCACTGAAGATGTTCGCAATGCCATCAATTCCCTGTACAAGGGCGGCAGCGTTGCCGGGTTCTAGCAGCCTTCAGCGCGGCGTATCTGGCGTTGTTTATCGTGCCGGATGCGGATTGTTGTCATTGATCCTAACCCTGCCGCGCAATGGCAGGACAAAAGTGTAATCATATAGGCAAATGCACTTTGCTAAACAGGATGCTGCCATGAAAATCACCAAGATCGACATTGTGATACTGGATACCCCCAATAACCCGCCCCTGTGGCGACCGGTTCTTTGCCGTGTGTACACGGATAACGGCCTTTATGGCGATGGCGAGGCCGCACTTGCTTATGGGCGGGGCGCGTATGCTGCCTTTGGCATGATCCGCGAGCTTGCGCCCCTGTTGATCGGCAAAAATCCTCTGGACAATGAACCCATATGGGAAACACTCTATAAATCCACATTCTGGGGGCAGAATGGCGGAGCCGTGGCTTTTGCCGGTATTTCAGCCCTTGATGTGGCCCTGTGGGATATCAAGGGCAAATACTACAAAGAACCGGTGTACAGGTTGCTCGGCGGTAAAAGGCGTGAAAAACTGCGCTGTTATGCCAGCCAGTTGCAGTTTGGATGGGATGAGGACGGTAAAAAGGCGGCAGTCAGCCCGGATGATTACGCGCGCTATGCCAAAAAAGCTGTTGGTGATGGCTATGATGCCATCAAGATTGATTTTTATGCCTTTGATGATAAGGGCAACCGCACCAACAGCGAACAAACCACCCGTCTTCAGCCGCCGCATGTCATGCGCATGCTGCGCGATCGCATCAGCGCCGTGCGCGAAGCCATTGGCCCGGATGTGGATCTGATAATGGAAAACCACTCCTACACGGATGTGCAGTCTGCCATCCAGATCGGGAACATGGCCAAGGAATATGGCATTCTGATTTTTGAAGAACCTTGCACCCCGGAACCGTCACTGAACAAATACGTCCACGACAATCTGGGCATTCCCATTGCTCAGGGGGAGCGCATCTATGGCAGATGGGGTTTTGCTCCGTACTTTCACAATGCCTCCATTCAGATGATCCAGCCGGACATCGGCAACTGCGGCGGCATAACCGAAGCAAAAAAAATATGTGATATGGCCCACACCTATGACGTGGGTGTACAGGTGCACGTGTGCTCAAGCCCCCTGCTTACGGCAGCGTCCCTGCATCTTGAGGCGGTGATTCCCAATTTCACCATCCACGAGCACCATGTATACAACTTGCACGGCTACAACAAACGCCTGTGCAAGTATGACTACCAGCCGGTGAACGGCATGTTCAGCATCCCGGATCTGCCCGGTCTTGGCAATGAGCTGAACCCCTGCGTTTTTGAAGAAGGCACACTGGTTACGGTAGAATAGCTGGCAGGCTGGCTGAAGGTGGGCTGCCGGGAGCTGTTTAAGCTCGCACAACCCGCTGCTGATACTTCCCTGGCATAAAAGAGCGGGCATACGGCCAAGTAGATACACGCTCTTTTATGCCAGCGTTGATAACGCCCACTGCATTGCCGCCAGCTTGCGGAACAAGCGCCGCTCCCCTCATGCCTGCAATCGTCGGCATCGGTGAATGACTTGGACAAATGTAGAAAATGCGATATGTCCCAATAATGTGTTTTATGGGGGGGAGTATGCGCTTTATCTATAATCCTTGTACAGACGCCTCGTTCAATCTGGCGGCGGAAGAATGGCTGCTGCGCAATAGCGAAACCGACATTTTTATGCTCTGGCGTAATGCGGCTTCTGTTATTGTGGGGCGGAACCAGAACTCCCACTCCGAGATCAACGCCGATTATGTGCAGCAGCACGGCATCCCTGTTGTGCGCAGGCTTACCGGCGGGGGAGCTGTTTTTCATGATCTGGGGAATATCAACTTTACCTTCATCAGCCTGAACAACCATTCAGGGTTGCTGGATTTCAAGCGCTTTGCCACGCCCATTACCGAAGCGCTCAATGCCCTTGGCGTCCCCTGTGAATTCAATGGCCGCAACGACATGGTCGTTGGCGAAAGCAAAATTTCCGGCAACGCGCAGCACATGCACCGCGACCGCCTGCTGCACCACGGCACCCTGCTGTATTCTGCCAACCTGGATTCTGTCTGTGCCGCGCTCAAGCCCAGCCCCGCAAAATACATTGATAAATCAGTCAAAAGCGTGCGTGGTCGTGTGGGCAATATTGTGGATTTTTTGCCCCAACCCATGCCCATTGAGGAATTCATAAACTACCTCATGCGCTTTGTGGCCGGGGAGGATTGGTCGGGGCAGACTGCCTTGAGCGCGGAAGAAATAACCGCCATTGAGGCTCTGGCAGAAGAACGCTACCGCTCCTGGTACTGGAATTTTGGCTATTCACCCAATTACGCCTTTGAACGCAGCACAAAGACCCCTGGCGGCGTACTTGACGTACACATGGATGTGCGCGACGGAATAATCGCCGATATCCGTCTGTTCGGCGACTATTTTGGCGTTCGGGATGTGACCGAACTTGAAGACATGCTCTGCGGATGCAGGCACGAACGTGGGGCTCTGGAACGTCGGCTGGCTCTGGTGCACATTGACGCATTCATTCAGGGCATTGGCGATCGCATGTTTCTGGATTGCCTTTTTTAGTTGGCGCGACAGCGGTAAAGGGTTCAACGCGCTGGCGTCCAGCCCTGTTTTTAGGTTGTATTAATTCGCATATATTTTATTTGCTTTATTTTCCGGACTTTTTCCCATACTTTCCTGTTTGCCATATGCGCTCCAGCAGCGTGTTGCAGGTCTGCTTGGCAGGGTGATCCTCTGCGCGTGGTCTGATTCTGCGGGCTGATGTGTGCTTTTGAAAATTTTTCTGACTTGCGCGAGACGTTTGGATGTGGCAGTGCATAACATCTGGTGCCAAAATTAGTTTTGGGTTGGCACCATGCAGACGGCAAAAAAGTGTCAACTGCAAGCTGGCAACGCACACAATGGGGGCATTACAATGAGCGCTTCTACCAGAGACCTTGTTGGTATAATCATCAACCGCACCTCCCGCACATGGCGTACCAAGCTTGACGAGCGTCTTTCCCATCTGGGACTGACCCAGGCGCGCTGGCTGGTGCTCATGCACCTGTCGCGAATGAACGGTAAGGCCCTGCAAAAGGATCTGGCCGTTTCTGTGGGCGTGGAAGGCCCCACCCTGGTGCGGGTACTGGATGGCCTTGAGCGCATGGGCCTTGTGGAGCGTGTGGGCGTGGAGGGCGATAGGCGCGCCAGACGGATATGTCTGACCCCCAAAGCTGACAGCGTCATCACAGATATCCTGAATATTGGCAACCAATTGCGCACTGAAGCCCTGACGGGTATAGCCGATGCAGACCTTGAAGTTTTTTATCGTGTGATGGAAGTCATCCTGGCCAATCTGCTGTCCGCATCAGCAAAGTAGCGCTTGGTGCGCCTTTACAGCAGCGTTTATTATCCCCGGCATACTTGGGATGGCGCAGGCGCGCGGCCTGTTTGTTCAGCGCCTGTGCAGCAGGTGGGGCAGAGCCGTTGCGCAGAAAATACCGCCCAGAATGGCAAGGGCGCTCACCAGCAGCCGCAGCCCCAGAGCTTCGTTCATGAGCATGGCGCCGCCAAGGGCGGTGATGAGCGGTACGCTCAACTGCACCACAGCGGCAGAGGGCACGCTGAGCCAGCGCAAAACAGCATACCAGAGCACATAGCCAAGAGCCGAAGCCAGAGCTCCGGCAGCCAGGGCGCAGGCAACGCCTGCCCACGGCCACGCGGCGGGCATGCCAGCCTGGTCAAAGGCCGCAGCCCAAGCTAACAGCACTACAGCCAGCGGCACACAGCGGATAAAATTGCCAGCCGTGGCCGCAGCGGCATTGCCGCCCCCCCTGCCGTAAATTGTATAGGCCGCCCAGCACAGGCCAGAGCAGAAAATGACCGTAGCAGCCCCTGCTGGCGGCGCATCAAGCCCCGGAAGCAGCAGATAGACCAGGCCTGCCATGGCAAGCCCAATGCCCAGGCTCTGGGCCTTGCCGGGATGTTGCCCCAGCCGCAGCCCGGCCACGAGCATGCCAGCCTGCACGGCCACGGCAATAACCAGAGCGCCCGCCCCGGCAGATAGCCGAACATAAGCCCAGGAAAAGCAGGCCATATAGCCAAACAGCGCCAGCGCCGCGCCCCAGCTGCCGGCACGCAGCGGGTTGCCGCCGCGCCGCATCTGGAGCAGCCAGAGCATGGCAGCGGCAGAAATGGCCCTCAGGGCCGTATATACAGAGGGATTCAGGGGATGAGCGTTTTGCCCTTCGGCAAGCGCAAAACGGCAGAGCAGGGAGTTGGCGGCAAAAAGAATCATGACCAGGGTCGTCAAGGCCGCCACCACCAAGGGGGAAGCATGCGTCTTGACTGTCGCGTTGCCAGCCCTGACGCCCACACGCATCAGTCAATCCGCCGTGCGCCCTGCAACTTGCGGAACACCGTACTGCGGTTGATCTGGAACAGCTCCGCCACGCGTTGCACAGAGCCGTGCACTTCAATGGCCTTGAGCAGAAAATCCCGCTCCATTTCAGCCATGATATCGCGCAGGGGGCGGCGGGCGGCGAGGATGTCCTCGGTATAGCACGAGGCTTCACGGGGTGCGCCGGATATCTGCGGCGGCAGGTCGCGCGGGGAAATCAGCGGCCCGCTGAGCGTGATGACCAGACTGTGCACAAGGTTTTGCAGCTCACGCACGTTGCCGGGCCAGGAATAGGCCGTCATGATGTCGAGGGTCACGTCCATAAAGGCCATGGCCTTGTGGTATTTGGCAGTGTACTGGGCGAGGTAGTGTTCTGCCAGGGCGCGCACGTCTTCCTGCCTTTCGCGCAGTGGGGGGATGCGCACCGTGGCAACATTGAGGCGGTAGTACAGGTCGCGGCGGAAGGTCCCGGCCTCCACGCTTTCGGCCAGATCGCGGTTGGTGGCGGCAATGATGCGCACGTCCACCTTGCGCGGGCTGGAAGCGCCCACCCGCATGATTTCTCCGTCCTGGAGCACGCGTAAGAGCCGCGTCTGCATGGAAAGCGGCAACTCGCCCACTTCGTCCAGAAAGATGGTGCTGCCATCGGCAATTTCAAAATATCCGGCCTTGCCCTTGTTGGAAGCGCCCGTGAACGCCCCCGGCATGTAGCCGAACAGCTCGGATTCTGTGAGCGATTCAGAAATGCCGCCGCAGTCGACCTTGAGCAGGATTTTATCGTTGCGGGCCGACTGGGAGTGGGTGTAGCGGGCAAACACGTCCTTGCCCGCGCCGGTTTCGCCCAGAATAAGCACGGTCGCGTCCGTGTCCGCAAAGCGGCGCAGCAGGGAAACCACGTCGCCCATGGCCCGACTGGCATACACAGGTTCGCGCGATTTTGCCGCGCCCTGCGCAATGTAGGCCAACTGATCGTTGATCTGGTCAATAAGCTTGCACTGCCCGGCCACCTGGGTCTGCAACTGGGCGAGCAGGGTGACATCGCGCGCAAACGTGACCACCAGACACAGATCCCCCTTGGCATCAAAAACGGGAAAGCCCGTAAGCACAAGCTTTTTACCGTTTTTAAGCTGCTGCACATGGGTGGTGGGCCTGCCCGTGCGCACGATCTCCGGGTTCAGGATGCAGTCAAACGTGCCTTCCTGTACCAGATCGCGCACATTCTTGCCGCGTATCTGTTCCTGGGTCAGCCCGGTCAGCTGCTCGTACATGCGGTTGACCCGCAGGCTGGTGCCAGAGGCGTCGCTTATAAAAACGCCTTCAGGCAGGGCGTCGAGTATGCGCTCCACATGTTTTGATAGAAGCTCGGAAGATTTGCATGCCATAGGTCGTCAGTTTGGGGTAAGTGGTTATCAGTGGGGTATGCGGAGCCGATCGCCTAGGATGCCCTGCGCCACAGCCTGAAGCCTGTTCATGTGCTCTGTTTCCAGCTTTACATCGCCCATGGGCACGGGCCTGTCGAGAAACTGGTATTTTTGCGTACCAAGGCGGTGGTAGGGCAGCATTTCGTATTCCACCCGCTCAAAAGGCTTGAGGAATCCGGCAATGGCGGCAATGGCTTCTTCGCTGTCGTTAAAGCCGGGAATTATCGGTGTGCGTGCCAGTATGGGCAGATCGGGAAATTCTTCTGCCAGAATGCGAAAATTTTCGAGGATACGCCTGTTGGGCAGGCCTGTCTGCGCTTCGTGCACTGCGCTGTCCATGTGCTTGATGTCGAACAGCACGTAATTGAGGTATGGCGCGGCCTCGCGGATGGTATCAGGCGAAACCATGCCGCAGGTTTCAACCGCGGTTTTGATGCGCCGGGTGCGGGCCTCGCGCAGCAGGGCCACGGCAAATTCCCCTTGCAATAGGGGTTCGCCTCCCGAAAGGGTCAGGCCGCCTCCAGAGCGGGCGTAGAAGGCCATATCTTGTTCAACGACATTCAGCACATCATCCACCGTACGCTCTTTGCCATAAACCAGCAAACCCTGGGCGGGGCAGGCAGCGGCGCAGGGCAGATCGCATTCGGCGCAGCGGCTGCGGTCAATGTTCAGCTTGTCGTCATCACCCAGGGTGATGGAGCCGTGCGGACAGGCCACAATGCAGTGCCCGCACTTGGAAACGCCCAGGCAGCGTCCGGCATTGAATGCCAGCTCCGGTTCGCGTTTTTGCGATTCAGGGTTGCTGCACCAGCGGCAGGAAAGGGCACAGCCCTTGAGAAAGACAATGGTTCTTATGCCGGGGCCGTCATGAACCGAATATTTCTGTATGTTAAAAACCATGCCCCGCTGTGGGCTGTCTTCCAGGCACATAAACCCTTCCTTTATGAAAAAAGCGCGGCAGCCCGGATGCTGAGGCTGCCGCGCGGTTGAATATTACATCACGTCGTGTTCAGTACGGGCAATCAGGTCGTTCTGCAGGTCGGGCGACAGATCCACAAAGTAGGCGCTGTACCCGGCAATGCGCACGATGAGGTTGCGGTACTTCTGCGGGTCTTTCTGCGCGGCCACCAGGGTCTGCTTGTTCACCACGTTGAACTGCACATGCCAGAGCTTGAGGTCGCAGAAGGTGCGGATAAAGGACACCAGCTTTTCCGTGCCCTGTTCGCCTTCCACGCACTTGGGCGTGAACTTGATGTTCAGCATGCGGGCGGCGCGGTCGCGCATGCCCATGTTCTTGGTCTGGTAGTTGGAGAGCAGCACGGCGGTGGGGCCGTTGACGTCCGCGCCGTGCGAGGCCGAGGAGCCGTCGGAAAGCGGGAAGCCGTCGGTACGGCCATTGGGCGTGGCGGAAACCACCTTGCCGAAGGGCACGTGCGAGGTGAAGGGCACGTAGCGCACATCGTTGTGGATGCCCAGCTCCTTCATGGAGTATTTTCCGCCGTATTCCACAGAAATCTTGTCGATTTCGCGGCCAATGGCGTCGGCGTATTCATCGTTGTTGCCGTAGCAGGGGGCGGAACGCAACATGGCGCGCACGTCGTCGTAGCCTTCAAAGTTGGCGTCAATGGCTGCCAGCAGCTTGTCCATGCTCAGTTTCTTTTCTTCAAACACCAGCTTTTTCACGGCGGCGAGGGAGTCCACGACCGTGCCAAGGCCCATGTATTCAAAGTAGCCCAGGTTGATGCCTTCAGGGATCTGTTCCTGATGCAGGTCAATGCAGTGCTTCATGCACAGGTCGTGCATGGCCGAGCCCATGGGCTGGGCAAAGTGCTGGGCGCGCAGCTTGTTGATGATGTACTGCTGGGTAAAGGCCGCCTTGAGGAACAGCAGGTGCTGCTGCACGTAGGCGTTCCAGAATTCGTCCCAGGTCTTGAAGTTGCGCGGGTCGCCGGTTTCAACGCCCAGCAGCTGGTCGCCGTATTTTTTCATGCGGCCATTGCGCAGCACCATTTCCACGGCAGCGGCAAAGTTGATGTATGCGCCGCCGGAGGTATAGGTGTCGCGGTTGGGCATGCGGGCTTCGGTGCAGCCGGAAACCGCGTAGTCCAGGGCTTCCTCAAAGGTCGCGCCCTTGGAAACGTAGAGGGGCACGATTTCTTCGTCATTGATGAGCTTGGGGAAGCCGGAACCGTACTTGATGGTTTCGGCCACGTCCCACAGGTAGCGCTCAGGCGCGCGGGAGTGGATGCGGGCCGCGAGGTCGGGGTAATGCAGCGGGAACTCGCGTTTGGACTTGAGGATCAGGTAGGTCAGCGCGTTGCTGGCGTCGCGCCCATCGGTGGTCTGGCCGCCAACTGTCACGGCTTCCCAGTGGGCGTAGCCTTCGTTGAAAGCGCCGCCGGTGGGCGAAATGTACATGTCGATGAACTCGGCCATGCCTACCCACATGCATTCCAGCAGTTCCGTGGCCTGGGCATCGGTGATTTTGCCTTCGGCGCGGTCTTTGGCGTAGAAGGGGAAGAAGTACTGGTCCATGCGACCATTGGAGATCGTGGTGCCGGTCTTCTGCTCAATGCGCGAGAACATCTGGGTGAACCACTGGCTCTGGCAGGCTTCCCAGAAGTCGCGGGCGGGTTCGCCGGGCACGTGGTCTGCATTGTCGGCCATGCGCAGCAGTTCGGCCTTGCGGGTGGGGTCGGATTCCTTGGCGGCCATTTCGCGGGCAAGCACGGCGTGGCGCTTGGCCCACAGCACGATGGCATCGCACACGATGACGATGGCTTCAAGGAAGGGGCGCTTTTCGCAGGCGTCCTTGCAGCTCAGGGGATCAAGGGCGTCCAGCTTGTCCTGGGCTTCCTTCTTGATGCTGTTAAAGCCGCGCTTCAGGATCTTTTCATAGTCGTGCACCCACTGGATGGACGAACGGAAGGACGAAGTTTCGTTGACGATAAAGCGCGAGATAAGCCCCATGGGGTCGTCATAGGTCAGCTTGTGGATCTCGGCGGGCAGAGCGGCGTTAAGGGCCTCATGATAGGTCTTGCCCTTCCAGTACGGCGCAATTTCTTCAATAACGCGCTTGGCGTCTTCAGGCGTGATCGTGGCGGGCGAGGTCTTGCGGGTGGGCAGATCGCGCACGGCGATATCCAGAAAGTCGCCGTCAAGTTCGGGATACAGAATACCGTAACGGCCATCGCAACCGGCGCGGCCAAGCAACAACTGGTCTTCCTGCACGTAGACGGTCATGTTTTTCGCAATGTGCATGAGGGCCTTTGCCCAGCGCAGTACCAGGGGCTGACCGTCTGTCTCCTGCATGGACTGGGTGAAGTACAGCGCGCGTTCAATGTCGATGCGCGGCTTCTGGCCCTCAAAGCGCTCCAGCAGCTTGAAAACGCGGGTGTGGGTTTTGCGGAACTTGTCTTCCCTGCCCTCGATCTTGTCGTACAAACGCTGTTCCTGGGGGGACCGGCATTCGCAAGTGGTGGTGCTCATCACGCTACTCCTGAAATATGAATATGTGGCGCGCGGTGCTGTTGTGGTGCCGCCGCGCGGAGAACGCCGATAGTTTGTGGCAATCCTCGGTTGCCCCCTATTTGCATGGGGTGTGCCAAATTTTATAATACTGTGAAATAATTTTATTTTTTTAAAAATATGAATTTGCAGGCGCTCAGATGGCACCTGCGAGGGAAGGGATGATGCATGATTGCATCAGTCAGGATTGTTTTTTGATAAACTGGTACAGGAGTGCGACGCAATTTTGCGACATGCTGAGGAATTGCGGTTTGCCAAAGGGTCTCAAAATTGCGAAAATCCTATATGAAACATATTTCACAATATGCCCAGAAGCGTTGTCGGCAGCAGGTATCAATAGGTGCGGATTTGCGACAGCAATAATCTTGCGCTGATTGGCTGCGCGCTTTGTTTATTATTAACTAGCTGTAAAATAAGTCTAAATTAGCCATACGCACTTTTAGATCCTGATTTTTAATGGCACGCATTGTGCAAAACAAAAAAATCACAAAGCGGAGGCCTTTGATGAGGCCGTCCTGGTTTATGTTTTACAACCCCCTACAGAGAGTGAGGAGAAACATGCGTAAACTATTTTTTGCAACCGCTCTTGCGGCTACAGCCTGCCTCGGCATGAGCCTTTTTTCGCAAGATGCCTTTGCTGAAAAGCCGCTGACCCTGAGGCTGGGACACCCCATGGCTCCGGGCAATAACGTGACCGTAGGGTATGAAAAGTTTAAGGAACTTGTTGAGCAGAAAAGCAACAAGAAAATCCGCATCCAGATTTTCGGCAACTGTCAGCTTGGCAGCGACCGCGTGACCACAGAAGCCGCTCAGGCTGGCACGCTTGATATGTCTTCAAGCTCTTCGCCCAACCTTGCCAGTTTTTCCAAGGCCTTTATGGCCATCGATCTGCCCTATGTGACTGACCCCAAAAATCAGGACAAGCTCTACAAGGCCCTGGACGAAGGCGATCTTGGCAAGGCTCTGGACAAGGTTGCAGGCGGTATCGGCCTCAAGACCATCATGTTCAGCGAATACGGCTACCGCAACTTTGTTTCTGCCAAAAAGCCCCTGAACAGCGTGCAGGATCTCATGAACCTCAAGGTGCGCACCACGGATTCCCCCGTGGAAGTGGCCGTGGCCACCGAACTGGGTATGAACCCGGCTCCTGTGGCCTGGGGTGAAACCTACACTGCGCTCCAGCAGGGCACTGTAGATGCCGAGGGCAACACATTCTCCCTGCTCAACGATGCCAAGCACACTGAAGTGCTTAAGTATGCCATGGATTCACAGCACAACTATTCCATGCATGTGCTGCTGATGAACAAGAAGAAGTGGGACAGCCTCACCCCCGAACAGCAGAAGATCATCGCCGAAGCGGCTCACGAAGCTCTGGTATGGCAGCGCGCGGAGACCGTGAAGCTTGAAAAGCTGGCCTGGCAGGCCTTCCGTGACCGGGGCATCACCATCCACATGCTCACTCCCGAACAGCGTGAGGAACTGAAAAAGAAGACCGCTCCTGTGCGCGAAAAGTTTGCCAAGGAAATTCCTGCTGAGTTGCTGGAACTGATCGCCGCAACGCAGAAGTAGTTATTGTCGGGGGGCCGCCAGTTTTGCTGGCAGGCCCCCCAACAAGAGTTAGCACTCACCGACGGGGAAAAGCATGAACGCCACAGAAGCAAAAAACAGTCCTCTGCGCTGGCTGAACCAGAATTTTGAAAGCATTTTCATGGTCGCTGGCCTGATCAGCATTATTTTATTCATTACCTGGCAGGTTATTTACCGCTACATCATTACCCAGTTCATTGAACGTGCCGGTGCGGCTGTATGGACTGAAGAGCTTTCGCGGTATATTTTTATCTGGATTTCCTATCTGGCCGTTTCTGTGGCTATCAGAAAGCGCTCGTCCATCCGCGTGGACATGCTGTATGACCACCTGCCTCCCCGCTGGCAGCGCATCAGTTGGATAACGGTTGAAACGCTGTTTTTATGCCTTACAGCCACCATCGCATGGTTCGGCTGGGGGCAGATAGAACGGTTGCTGACATTTCCCCAGTACACAACAGCTCTGGGCATGCCCTATCTTGTGCCGTACCTCATTCTGCCGCTGGGCTTCGGCCTCATGTGCCTGCGGCTTTTGCAGTCGCTCTACGGCCAGGTGAAGGAGTGCGGCGCGCTTGATACGCTCATTGGTCTGGCCCTGACAGCGCTCATTGCTTCTCCCTGTTTTATCTTTGATTATATTGAGCCTCTGACGGCGCTTTTTGGATAGGCGGATTCAACTTGCAAGTGCAACACCCTCAAGGTTGAATGAAAAGGCAAGG
>VSSQ01000492.1_pt1 | contig 25585 bp, 18 predicted proteins | sample 4763081 | NCBI WGS metagenome assembly VSSQ01 (sample SAMN12137344, study PRJNA551015) | bioreactor metagenome | isolation source: SDC9 anaerobic chlorinated ethene degrading culture | place: USA: Knoxville, Tennesee | collected 2015-01-01
TTTGTTTCTGAACAACTTTGCCTTCTTTTTTTACATGTACAAAATACATTCCTTTGGGTAAACCCAGTAAGGAGATGTGCCTTACTCGTTCCGTGCTTTTAATTTCGCGTACCATCCCGTTTCTCTCGTGCCAGAGTTGGATGATGTACGATTCTTCTGTTGTACTTGTAGTACGCAAAAGCATGTCCGCGTTTTCTGTTTCATCTGCCGTTAGCTCGATTGTAAGCCGGTCGGTTGCAGGGTTTGGATAAATTGCTACGGGAGCAGGAGGAGGCATAACAGGCAATACGGGAGGCGGACAGCCGGGACATGGCGTACTTCCCATAATTCTGATTGTTTTCTTTTATATCAGTCCTGCATAAACTCGTTGCTGAAATCTCTACCTTATAGTTTCCTCCCTGTGAAAACCCTATGCGAATGGGAGTTGTTTCCTAAATCATTCATACTGAAACCTGTATTCGGGGTTATTGTCCAGTTTGCATTCCAGGGAGTATACATAGTGCAGGTGAAGGTCAATACCTCCCCTGTATTGGCAATAGCAGGAACAATAAGTTCCTGTATACGGGGTTTGTTGATAGTTATATTTTCTTTCCTCAGCATCATTGAGGGGTCTCCTCCCGCTCCCATTTGTATTTCTGCCTGTACCCACCCGTAAACATTTGTTATAAGGTCGGGGAAACTCTGGAATGTGGCGGTTGAGTTCCCGTTTGGTACGGATAAACTCAGGCCGCTGCTGCAAGTCCAATTCACCGTCGCTCCCTGCGGCAGGTTAGTGATGGTAAAGGTAGCTTGGTTGCAAACGGTCGAGGGGCCGGAGATACGAGGAGCTATAGCATATACGGCATCATAGGCATCTACCAAGCCATACCCCATTTCCTGATTCCATGTGCCATTGGAACGACCTGAAGTAGTTACATAGGAATATCCTCCTATTTTTTGAGTTGTTTGTTCGATAACATCTCTTACTTGTTGACCGGTGAGATCAGGACGAACGGAAAGTATAAGGGCTGCAACTCCAGACACTTGAGGTGCCGCAAAGGATGTCCCATCTTGACTATTATATCCATCATTTAGTGTCGTACTAAAAATATCAACACCTGGAACAACAACATCTAATGAAGTTCCATAATTTGAGAAATTAGCCCGAACATTGCTTTTATTTGTTGCACCAACTGCAATCACATTTTGATGCGAAGCAGGATAACTGACCATCGAAGAGTAATTATTCCCTGATGCACAAACGATTACTACATTATTCTGAACAGCATAGTCAATTGCTGCATTGATAGCATTTGTCTGTGCAACATTTAAACTTAGTTGAATTACTTTAGCACCAGAATCTGTTGCATCAATTATAGCATCGTCAATAATAGAACCATCTGGAGCATCAATGCCAACACAAAAAGGAATCATCGTAATTCCAACAGAATTATTTCCTCCAGAAATCCCCGATATTCCTATATAATTATTTGATTTTGCACCTACTATACCTGTGACTCTTGTTCCATGTCCATTGCTCGTTATTACATTATTAGTATTTGAAATATAATTCCATCCAGCTTGTTCATTAATATTTTTATACCCATCACTACCATTACCTATATCAGGATGCCTCCAATCAGTACCAGAATCAAGAATTGCAACAGTTGTATTCGAACTACCCATAGTTATATCCCATGCATTAAAAGCGTTAATATTATTGAGATACCATTGATTACTTCTCTCTATATCATTTGTTATTACACAATATTGACCTATGTTATTATATTCAACAATATCAAATTTACCTGTATATTCCAATACAGATACATACTTTTCCAAATCTATCCCTTCTGGAACTACGAGATCAATGTATCCTAATCGATTGGAACGAATTTTTTGTGCTGCTTTTTCAAATCCATCTATCCCTGATTTTAGTTTAACTGTTACTACATTTTTATTTACAATATAATACTTTCCATTTTCGACAACAAAAATAGAATCATTTTTTCTCTCCAATGTCCCGATTTTTTTTAGTGATTGAGCTAATCCAATTTGACATAAACAAAAAATAAAAATTGTCAATAATAAGTTTCTTTTCATAACTGTTCTCTATTTATAATATTTACATTGATTTTTTTATTCGGTAGTTTTGGATAGACACCCCAGTAATACATATTACTAAATGCAGGCCAATGTCCGTCTGAAGGAAGTTGTACAAGTATATTCAAATCTAATATTTCAGTTTCTTTGATGTTTTGTTCTAGTACAGAATAATATGAATTGGGCATTCTTTTTTGTCCCACGATAATAGAATATGAAGCAAAATCTATGTCTGGTAATTCGTTGTTACATGAATAAATAGCTTGAAGTTCTTCTATGCTATTAATTAGATAATGAATATCGCCTTCTTCTGATACGAAAAAACAATTCGATTCAGCCGTAGTTGGTAATGTTTCTTCAAAGAAACCTATAATTTGCTCGGACAAATTTGTTATAGGTAAAATAGTTTTTATTTGTTCCTTTTCTTCACATCCTTCCATTCCCATTATCATAAGAAGGAACAGAATCATTAAAAATATTTTCTTTATTTTCATTCAAGTAAATTTTAATATGAATAAAGTAAATTAATTAAAAAGAATTTTCGGTACGGGATTATGGTATCCGTAAATATTTGAATATCTGGCGGAGCAACAGTTTCCATAGGTATTAGTTGTCAATTAAAAATTAAAACGTGGTAAAGTTAAACAATAAAAACAATGTCTACTGTTTATATCTTGTTTTTATCTCTAAAGATGAATTTTCCATGCAACATGTTGCACCATTACCTCACCCACAATATCTGTTTCTGAACAACTTCGCCTTCTTTTTTCACATGTACGAAATACATTCCTTTGGGTAAACCCAGCAAGGAGATGTGCGTTACACGTTCCGTGCTTTTAATTTCGCGTACCATCCCGTTTCGCTCGTGCCAGAGCTGGATGATGTACGATTCTACCACCGTTGTACTTGTAGTACGCAAAAGCATGTCCGCGTTTTCTGTTTCATCTGCCGTTAGCTCGATTGTAAGCCGGTCGGTTGCAGGGTTTGGATAAACAGTTGCTGAAATCTCTACATTATAGTTTCCTCCATGTGAAAACCCGATGTGAATGGAAGTTATTTCCTAAATCATTTATACTAAAACCTGTATTGGGAGAGATTGTCTGGTTTGCATTCCAAGGTGTGGTGTACATATTACAGGTGAAAGTCAACACTTCGCCTGTATCTCTATTACAAAGCAAATAAATATAACAATTGATTAAGTTAGTTCATGTTCGTTTCAGATTATTTTATTTCAGTAATATTAATGATTTTTATTTCTTGGAACTCTCTTATGTCCATTGAGAGCATTCCCATACAGAAGATTTTTGTAAATTATTCTTTATGATAGAAATTTACTCATTTTATTTGCAAATATCTTTTCTTTACTGATGTACCGGTCGTACACAAACAAAACAGCAATTGCAATGATCAGTGCAATAAATCCGGCTAAGCCGGGCATTCCCACCGTCAAATCGTTGCCGCCTTCTATCAGCATAATGGAGATGCCATTGGTTGCATTCATGGTGCCGTGCAGGATAGCCGCGGCAATAACTGATTTCGATTTTATGGTGATGTATAAGAAGATGATCGATAGTAAGATACACAGAATTGTCATCATGAATACCCCTGCTACCGGATGATCGGGATAATTATGTCCCATTAAAATCATGGGAGCATGCCAGATACCCCAGATAAAACCGATGAGGATGGATGCTTTAATGAAGTTCATATCTTTGAATTGCTTCAATAGAAATCCCCTCCATCCCAGTTCTTCTCCGAAACCTGCGATGGCGTTGACGGTGATGCCGGCAATCAAACCCTGCATCAGGGTAATCCAAACAGGATGTAGTGGTAGCGATTTTACGGAAGCTCTCATCTGTTCTGCCTGCTCCGGAGTCATCATAGCCTCGAAACGACTGAACATGCCCGACATATCGGGACTGTAAATCACATCCGGAAATAATAAGCTGATGCCGAAGGTCAGAAAAGCAAGAACAGGTATGATCAACCAGGCGACGAAAAACCATTTGTTGATCTTAAATGAAATCAGTAAATCAGTTGCAATTTTCTCCCGGTGAATCAGCTTTTTTACAATAAGAACAGCGATTGTTGGAATAAACATATAGATTATCCCTAAAATCATAAATCCGGTGCGGTTATGACTCCCTCCTCCGTTGAGTTTGTATATTCCTGCTATTAAAAAACTGATGGAAAAAGTCAGGATTAAAAACAGGGTTGTTTGGTTGATTTTTTTCATGTTTATATGATTTTTCTTCTGTGATTCATGTGGTCGAGTTCCTGTATAAATGATGTTACTCAGGGTCAGCTCCTTTGTTTTTCTTCGAAATCCTGCCGCTTTTCTTCAATGCCTGATCGAGTATGTACAAAATCTGCCCGTTGGTGCTGCGGAATTCATCCGCAGCCCACTTTTCAATGGCATCCATGGTTTGGGCATCGATGCGCAGGACAAAACTTTTATTTTTGTTCTCTTTTGCCAAGCCAATCCGGTTTTATTGGTGTAAGGTTCCGGTATTTAATACCGGTTGTGCATTCTCTTCGCTGCAAAGTACCACCAGCAGGTTACTTACCATAGCAGCTTTTTTATCTTCATCCAGGTCAATAATACCTTCTTCGGATAATTTGTTCAGCGCCATTTTAACCATACCGACAGCACCATCCACAATTTTTTCACGGGCGGCGATGATGGCATCTGCTTGTTGACGACGCAACATTACGGCCGCGATTTCAGGAGCATAAGCTAAATAATTAATGCGAGCCTCAAGTACTTCGATTCCTGCAATTGTCAATCTTTCGTTAATCTGATTCTCAAGGATCTCATTGATTTCAATTCCGCCCGAACGGAGCGTTAGGTCAGAGTCGTCTGTTCCCGCTCCATGATCGTAGGCATACATCCCGGCCACATTACGCAAAGCTGCGTCCGATTGAATCTTCACAAAATTCTCGTAAGCTTTCATTTTCTGGTTCACATTGTCGGATGCCGGAGTACCGGGAATCGTTGTAGTCATTGAAGCGTTGTCGATGTCGAATGAGGCTTTGTAGGTGTCGGTTACCCGCCATACTACCACCATTCCGATCATGATGGGATTTCCCGATTTGTCATTGACTTTGATGGGGTCTGCGTCTAAGTTGCGGGCACGCAAGGTAAGTTTTTTCTTGGTATAGAATGGATTTACCCAAAAGAACCCGTTTTCTTTTACTGTTCCTTCATATTTCCCGAAGAAAATCATCACCCGGGCTTCATTAGGTTCAATCTGCATAAATCCACCCCAGAATAAACAGTTGAGAATGAACAGAACGGATAGTACAATCATAATGATGGTAGTTGTAGCAGTGGGGAGTCCGGCATCTACAGCCCAGCTGAATACACCGGCAATACCGGCCAAAAACAGAAAATTGAAAATCAGCATAGGGATACCCGCTAATTTTACACCACTAAAAACTTCTTCTTTTGTTTTCATAATAATCTTATTTAATATGATATTAAAATGATATCACAAAGGTTCGAAAAAATATTTGTAACTACCAAATAATTAGTGAAATATTTTTCATTTAAATTAAATATTTAACATTTTGGGCTAAATAGCAAAAGGTTTAAAGAAATTACAAATAAGTGATTTCGTGAATAATGAATAGTGAATAATACACCTAAAACGTTTAATTATCCACATCTTTCCACATCAATTATTTTAGTTTTGCATTGTAAATTAAAATTTAATGCCATGAGATCTTTACAATCACTTAGTCTATCCTTTGTGATAGCTTTTCTTCTTGTAACAACATTATCTGCTCAAACGGAGCAATTATTGGTAGATGAAAATTTTCAATTCTGGACAGGTTTCACAGCTACAACCGCTAATCCCGATTTGATGGTAAACAAAACCACCATGATATCCGATGAAGCGCTGGTATATACTATGCATGGTGTTTCGGTTTTGCCCGGCGGATATGCTAAAGACGAGACGACCAACAGTTTATCGACAGCCGGTTGTTTGAAAATGCAGAAAAACACGGAAGTGGTAACAGAAGGAGTTTCAATGTCGATTGAAATATCTCCATTGAAATCTATCACGAAAGTGTGGTTCGTAGAATGTACCACCGGCAGTAACCGGGGTTTTCAGGTGTGGAAAAAGGGCGCCAATGATGCGGATTGGGTGAGCATTCACAACGCCGTATGTAACCCGAGTTCGGGGATGGCAGTCAATCTGACGATCAATGAAGAAAATGTAGCCCTGAAATTTACGAACTTAGCGCCCGGACAATATGCTTTCCTCTCTGATTTGAAAATCTGGGGCAATGTGACCGGCGTGGCTATCCCGCCGGTTGTGCAGTCGGTAACGCCAACCAACAATGCAACTATCCCGGTGTCAGGCGCTATTACTATTGTCTTTTCTGAAAATATAAGCCGTGGTACGGGCGACATCAGAATAGGGGATGAGATTATTGATGAACAAAACATCAGTATTCAAAACGAAACAATTACGATTCAATACAGTGGTTTATTAACTGACCGTTCGTATGAATTGGTGATTCCTGCCGGAGCGTTTAAAAATGCCGCTAATACGTCAACTGCATCCGAAACCAGATTGAATTATAAGACACCGGACACCATTTTACCTACACTGACTAAATCGTCGGTTACGGGTGATGCTGTGTTGCCGGTAAATGGATTTATTTCGCTGATTATGAGTGAATCTTGTCAGGCCGGGACTTCCAGTATTACAATTGGTACGAAATCTTTATCAGCAGCAGTATCAGCTTCTAACAGTAATTTGATATATCTGAATTACAGCGGTCTGGCTTATGATACGGAATACACGGTCGACATTCCTTCGGGAGCTATTACAGATCTTTCGGGTAATCCTTATGCGGGCACTTCTTTTACTTTCAGGACGGAAGTGGATGCCAAAGGAGATTTGCTATTCGGTTTTATCCCCGATGCGATTACTTTTCCTTCTTCATCTTCGGGTACGGTAACTCAGAATATCAATGGCTATAATGTGGAATTTGGTGGTGTAGCAAGTGCTGGAGCGAGAAATGCCGGAACTTATACCTATGCTTTCAAATGTAATTATGTGCAGTTGCCGGAACTTCCATCAGTTGGCGAACTTAGTTTTTATATTCAGTCGGGTGGAGGAACGGTTCCACAGGAGTATTACCTGCAAAAATTATCGGCCGATGGCACAAGTTGGAATACAATCGAAACTTTCATACTTGGGAACAACGACCGCAACACGATTCGTTCTGCCGCTGCTCAGTCGTCGGTGCCGGTTACACTCCGTTTGATGTACAACACTGCCCAACTCTGGTTTTATGATGTGCAGGTGTTTGCTTATGCCGATAATAGTCCGATAGATGATGGTCAGCCTCCGGTAGTTGTTTCAAGTGTGCCTGCGGTATCGGCCGCTGATGTACCTGTTAACGGAACTGTGCGATTGATTTTCAGTGAAAATGTAAAGACAGGAACAGGCAATATTCAGTTAGATGGTAAAGCGCTTACTCCGGGTGTAATTGGAAAGAACGTGACCCTGCCTTACAGCAATCTGAAATATGCCACTAATTACACGCTGGCTGTTCCTGCAGGCGCTTTCAAGGATATGTTTGATAACGATTGTCTTAGCTTTACACTCACGTTTACGACCCGTGCAAAACCTGCAGTAACACCGAAAGTATTTGATTTTGTGGTGGCTGCTGATGGCTCAGGTGATGGTTTGACCATTCAGTCGGCTTTTGATGCGGTACCGCTTAACAATGCGTCTCAATTCCTGATTTTTGTCAAAAACGGAGTTTATCCCGAATATCCGACATTGGCCAAAACAAAAAATCACGTGAGCTTAACCGGTCAGAGTCGCGATGGAGTTATTATTACCGGTAATCGCAGAAGTGGTGTGGATGGTTATACGACTTCTACCTGCCAGACACTGGAAATTCTGGCGGATGATTTTTATTGTGAAAATATAACGGTGCGGAACACGGCAGGTATAGGCGCCGGTCAGGCTGTTGCTCTGAAAGTGTATGCCGACAAAGCCGTTTTTAAAAATGTGTTACTCGATGGTTATCAGGATACGCATCTCACGTCCAACACCGGCTCTCACCGTCAGTATTACCTGAAGTGCGATATCCGCGGTACGGTTGACTTTATCTTCGGAAATGGGGTGTGTTATTTCGACCAGTGCTTGTTATATGTGCACGACAGGTCGACAGCCAATGTGATCGTGGCCCCTTCAACCAGTGCAACGAATACTTATGGATATGTCTTCAGCGATTGTACCATTGATGGCGCCGGGTCGCAGGATGGAGTTTATAACTTGGGACGTCCCTGGCAAAACGAACCTCGCACGGTGTATCTGAACACGAAGATGAGTATTTTGCCGGCTTCCGGCGCTTGGATTAACATGAGTGCAATACCCGCTCTGTTTGCTGAGTATGGAAGCGTGAATGCTTCTGGTTATCCCGTAGATTTATCGCAGCGTAACCGCTTTTTCTCTTATACCGATGCTGGTAATAATGTGATTACCGGTAGTAGTCCGGTCGCTGTTTTAACAGAAACAGAAGCTGCAACTTATACCCGTGAAAGTGTATTGGCAGGAGCCGATTCGTGGGATGCCGGCAGGAAGACGGAAACCACTTCGGCAATTCAGCGGATTGGCATAAACGGAGGCTTGATGTCATGGGATGCAGTGGATGGGGCGATTTGCTATGTTATTGCCAAAGACGGCGAACCGGAGTTGATCACGACTGAAACTCAGTTGAATATTGACGTGAATTCTGTTTACAAAGTTACTCCCGTTTCGGAGTTTGGTGCATTGGGCGTGCCGGCCGAGGTCGGATTGACCGCAGTTCATTCTGTTGCTGATGATTTGCCCGGATTAAAATATAATGCTGTCCGTGATAATCTTGAATTTATCCGAGCGAATTTAATTCAGGGTATCGAGATCTATAGCGCCGGTGGACAAAAAATATTGCATAAAACAGGAGATGTATCAATAATTCCTGTTAACGGATTATCTCCGGGATTTTATCTTGTAAAGATAATAACTACAACAAATCAAAAGGTTGTTTCCAGATTTATCCGGAAGTAGATCTTTCCTTTATCTGCCAGTAGTATCTAAAATTTTTTTAATAAATGAATCTCATTCTGAATATCTTAACGGTATTCGGAATGAGATTTTTTATGTCTGCCGGCAGAGTCTGATTTTCGGCGTGTATTATAACTTTAACAAATAATTTTTTCAAAATTAAATCCAAACCGGCAACTCGTTACGTCTAAAATACAAACATCGATGTAATATTATTTTTTTTGAATCGTCATTAAAACAAGAATTAAAATTTCAAATTATGAAAACGAATCAATATTTATTTAGGTTGTCGGTTTTTGCAGTATTATTATTTACCGGCATACATGTTTATAGTTCAGACAATATGTTTTCCTCTTCAGACAAGAATCAGACTTTACTAATAGAATTTTTCGAAACGGATACAGTTTTGATCGTTGTACCGGAAACTTGTGAGTTGAGCGCGATTGATAAAGCTGATATTGAAAACGCCATCTTTTGGGAAAATGATCAGTTTCGTCCTGAGTTCGTATACCGGTCAGAATATGAAGTAACAAAAAAAGACCTGAAAAAACACGTGCTGTTTTACGGATGCCTTAATCAGTTTCGGCGTAACGAACTTTTCAGTACTCCGCTAAAGAAGGCTAAGAATGGTTTTCGCTTTAACAACAAGAAATTCGATCATCCGTCTGACGCATTCTTTTATGTGAACAATAAGGCTGACAGAATGTATTTGTGTAAAAATGATACCAATGCACGTCATCAGTTCTTTAGCATGGGTAGTACCCCGTATCAAATGCATATTTTCAGTGATGATAAAATTGTCATAACAGGTGTAATGTAATCTATACTTAAATCTTATTTTCTGTCAAACTAAATTATAAATGAAAACAATTATTCCTATTAGAATTGTAATCGCAGCAGCGGTTATACAGGCAATGATTTTTCCTGTACATGCCGAGATTGAAATGGCAATTATCAAAGGTAAAGTGGTAAACGAACAAAATCAACCTGTTGAATATGCAACTGCCGTGTTGGTTAGTCCTAAAACGGGAGAAGTTATTAAAGGTGAGGTGTGTAATGAGAAAGGCGAGTTTAATATAAGTAAGGTTGATAAAGGTGAATATGTGTTGTCGGTAAGTATGGTTGGTTATAAGAAACACGACTCGGAAAAACTGATTGTGGATGGAAAAAGAACTGTGATTGAAAGGAATATTGTCCTGAACGAACAAGCTGAAATGCTGAAAGCCGTTGAGGTGGTGGCAAAAAAGGAATTCATCGAGCAGGCTGTTGATAAAACGGTTATACATCCCGAGGCATCTATCACTTCTGCATCGGAAAATGTGTATGAAATTTTGCGAAAGTTACCGGGAGTGAGTATTGATAACAACGATAATATTACGCTGAAAGGGATGCAGGGTGTGCGTGTAATGATCGATGACAAGCCAACCTATTTATCTGCAGAGCAGTTGGCTTCCTGGTTGAAAAGTATGCAGGGAAAAGATGTGGAACGCATCGAAATTATAGAAAATCCTTCTGCAAAATATGATGCCGAGGGTAATTCCGGAATTATTAATATCAAGACAAAACATACCAGAGCTCCGGGTTTTAACGGAACAGTGAATGGCGGACTGAATATCGCAAGTAAAGTTGGCTGGAACGGGGGGGTAAATCTCAATATGAATTATGGAAAACTGAACCTGTATGGTAGTTATTCTAATTATCACTGGGAAGGATGGAATTCGATGGATGCAATCCGTCGCTTTACGGGAACGGAATTGCAGGGTGCTTCTCAGGTTATTAAAAATAAAGAAACCTATGATGGTAGTTCACATAATTATAAGGCGGGGGCTGACTATTTCATTGCCAAAAATCATGTTATAAGTGTGATGACACGTGGTAATTTCGGATCCAATTACGGTGCAATGAATAACAGAACATCGTTTACAGACAAATTTGATCAGGTTGATTCTATCTTGATTACAACATCAACCGGAAATAATAGATGGAACAGTGCTACTTATAATCTGAATTATAAATGGGATATCGATACCACGGGACAGTCGTTGTTGTTCGATGTGGATTTTGCCCGTTTCGGATTTACGAGCTCAAATAACCAGAATGGGAAATACTATGATGCCAGTGAGGTGGAGTTGAATCATGGTTTGACTGTGGTAACTACCCAGGGGAATGACATCAGTATCTTATCTTCAAAGCTGGACTATGTGTTGCCTGTGAATAAAGTGCTGAATCTCGAATCCGGACTGAAGTTTAGTTCTGTAATAACGGACAGTTATATTGATATGGATGGTTATCTGACTCAATATGATAATTTCATTTATGAGGAAAATATCTTGGCGGCTTATCTCAACGCTCGTGCTCAACTCAATAAAACAACACTGCAACTCGGGTTGCGGCTCGAAAACACATTCTCCAGCGGAAATTCGGTGGTGACTAATCAGGTGGATGATACTACCTATATTAAGTTATTTCCTTCTTTCTTTGTGCAACAGCAGCTGAATAAGGATAACAACCTGAATTTCAGGTATAGTTACCGCATTGGCCGCCCCAGTTATCATCATTTGAATCCATTCAGGTGGATGGTCGATCCTTATACCTTCAATATAGGGAATCCTAATCTGAAGCCTCAGTTTACGCATACTGCCGGGTTAAGTCACAGTTATAAAAACAAGCTGATTTCGAACCTGGGTGTCAATTACACGACAGGACTATTCACGGAAATAATCAGACAGGATGATGTGTCGCGAACTGTGTATCAAACCATGGAGAATTTGCAAAATTCGTTAGATTTAACACTTTCGGAAACACTGCAACTTCAACCTTTTAAGTGGTGGAGGTTCAATGGAACCGTTACGGGCATGTACAAAACCATTCAAATGGATGAACAGAATTTAATACCGTTGAGCAGGTTTAGTTTCATGGCTAATATGAGTAATAATTTTACCCTTCCGTGGAAACTGGATTTGGAAATGAGTGGCAGGTACAACTCAGAACAACTGATCAGTAATATTATCCTGCGCCCGCGTTATTCGATTGATTTGGGGATACAACGAAAGGTGTTAAAGGATCAGGGTACAATTAAAGTGTCGGTAAGCGATATTTTGAATACCTCTAATGGCGGCGCTTATGCAAAATATGATAATGTGGATATCGAGGTGATGAATAAATGGGAATCGCGCCGGTTAAATATCTCCTTTAATTACCGTTTCGGGAAAGATAACTTCAAAACCCGGGCTAATCGGACAACTTCCTCGAGTGAAGAAGAAAACCGGAGTTCGAAATAATTTACCATCTCTATATATAGAAGAATATCCCTGAAAAATATTAATTTAAAGGAAATTCTTCAGCTCCATCAGTTTGCTGATCTTATAGGTCGCGGGCTGATTTTCTTTGTGGCGCCCATTCAGCGGAAAGTAAACCTGATCGATGCCTGCATTTTGTGCGCCACGGATATCAGCCTCATAGGAATCGCCAATCATGATGGCCTCATGCGCGGAAGCTCCGTTGAGTTGTAATGCATGCTCAAAGATTTGAGGATCCGGTTTCAACGCCCCGGCTTCTTCAGAAAGCACAATGTGGGAGAAATAATGTCCAATGCCACTGCTGTTTATTTTTTTATACTGAACTTCCCTGAATCCGTTTGAAATAAGTGTGAGGATGTATTTACTGCTGAGATAATCCAGTATTTCTAAAGCATCAGCCATCAACGCAGTTTTTGTCGGCAGTATTTCAAGATACTGATGTCCGATTTCTTCAGCCAACTGATGATCGTCGACTCCCATGCGTGCAAGCGGATACCTGAACCGCTCTGCCATTAAAAATTCCCGGGTGATTTCACCTTTACCATACGCTTCCCAAAGTTCAATATTTTTACGCGCATAGATGGTGAAAAATTCATCGAAACTACTGAAGTAATCTTTTAAGTCGCCTTCATCGAACATTTGTTGCAGCGAGAGTCGTGCATTGGTATGAAAGTCCCAGATGGTATCGTCCAGGTCGATAAAAACGTATTTGTACATGTAATAATTTAATCTACTTCAATCACAAGATACCTGCTCACACTCCAGAATTCTTTGGTGTCGGTAATCAACAGGGTGAAGGTATCATTCTCTTTTTCCAGTGTATAGGATGATTTGGGATGCGTGCTCAAAATCTTGGCCCTTGATGAATATAATGGAATTGATTTGGTTTTGCGGGCGTCGATACGCACAAAATAACTTTTGTTGAAATCGCTTTCCAGCACACGACCCGGTCTGAACCAACCCTCGGAAGTGATAATATTCTGTTCTCTCAGTTCTTTTCTGGTTCCGAACACATACCAAGCTGTATGTATGGTTTCATCCTGTTCCTTGATTTTGGTAATATGCTCTTCCTTTTCCGATTCCAGCGCTTCGATATTACCGCTTAAACCGTCAATATCTTCATTCAGCTGTGTGATCAGCGAATCCTTTTTAACCAGTTCCTCTTCCAGCGTTTTGACTTTGAGGGCCTCTTCTTCGAGTGCTTTGGTGAGACGGGTAATCGTGCGTTCCAATTCGGCAAACTTAAAATTACTTTTGCTGAGTTTGCTTTTCAGTAAATTGATTTCTTCCCGGTTGGCCTTTAGCATTTCGTTGATGAAGGTCAGGTCATCGTTGATTTTATTGCGATTGTCAACATCACTCTCATCTCCTAACGGTTGCAGGGAGATTAGTTTCTCGGCATTTTTAATTTTTTCTATGTTTTGTTCGATCATGTTGATGGTGGCAAAATAGCTTTCCATCTCGGCTTTCATGGCTTCTTTCTCACGCGCAAGCGAGTCACGTTCGGCCTGAAGTGACTGGTAATCACCCGATCTGTTGTTGCAGGCAAGCATAACGAGGGTGAACACAGAGAGAAAGAAAAGTTTAGTTTTCATATTTTTTGTCCGGAGACATGTTTATAATTAATAATTATACCTTAAAAAACACCTTGAAAATATGGTTTTATTTCCGTTGCAAAATTAGCGTTAATATTCTAATCCTGCAACAATTAACACAATTTCTCCTTTGGGCTGATGCAAGGTATAATATTCGGCAAGTCCGGCAAGTGTTCCGCGTTTTGTTTCTTCGTGAAATTTTGAGATTTCACGTGATACAGAGGCCTTTCTTTCCGAACCGAAAACTTCACCCAGTTGGGTTAAGGTTTTCACCAATCTGAAAGGAGACTCATAAAAAACCATTGTCCGGGTTTCACCTGCAAGTGACTGCATCCTGGTTTGTCTGCCTTTTTTCTGGGGTAGAAATCCCTCGAAACAAAAGCGGTCGTTCGGAAGCCCCGAAGCTACCAGGGCGGGAACAAAAGCTGTGGCACCCGGCAGACATTCCACTTCGATGTCGTTTTCGACACAGGCGCGTACCACCAGAAATCCCGGGTCGGAAATAGCAGGGGTGCCGGCATCTGAAATCAGTGCGATGATCTGTCCGGCTTTCAGTCGTTGTACAATTCCTTCCACCGTTTTATGTTCGTTGAACTTGTGGTGCGAAACCATGGGCGTTTTAATCTCGAAGTGCTTCAGCAGAAAACCGCTGGTACGCGTATCTTCCGCCAGAATGAGATCAGCTTCTTTCAATACACGGATTGCCCGTAAGGTCATGTCTTCCAGATTCCCGATGGGGGTTGGCACAACGAATAGTTTCATATTCAGAATTTACGTTTGATGATTTGGTAGAAGTCCTCTGCCGCGGCACTGTTTTCTTCCCAGCCGTATTTTGACTGCAAAAAACCGATAACCTCTTCGTAAGTAGCCAGTTTGTTGATGTAGCTGAGGGTTTTATTCATTTCTTCCCCGTTGTTCTTAAACAATTCGCGCTGGAACCTGAAACGGTCGCCCAGACTGATTGCCTGTCTGATATCATCTACTTTCTTGCTTCCGATAGCGGTGTTGATACCTCCGTTTTCACCTCTTGCCATCATTTCATTCCGGGATATTCCGTTACCTGAAATTTTCTCTGCGAGGGTTACTTTTTTTTCTACTGTCTCTGTTGTGGTGATAACTTTCTCCACATCAGAGGTTATTGTTTCTTCTTTTTCAATCGTTTCTGTAAATTCAACAGTAATGACATCTTCTGTAATTTCAATATCATCTTTATTGTCGGCAATAACCTCATTCTCCTCAATCGGTTCAGTTACTTCTTCCTCCTCCTTGATTTCTTCTTCCTCCTGTTCAAAAATGATATCATCATCATCATCATCATCATCATCATTTTCTTCTTCTTCTTCTTCTTCTTCTGAAAATTCCTCCTCGTCAAAAGTGTTTACATCTTCTTTGTCCGTATTATTATAAACCGGAATATCTTCTTCCTCTGTAGTCTTTTCATTACTTACAAACTCTTTCGTTTCGGATATATCTTCCTTTCCGGTGTTAATCGTCATCTCCGTTGCAACAGACATTCTTTCCGTGATCTGCTGAAGTTCTTCCGGTTTCAGATTGCCTAACTGGTTGATATACGACCAGATATCGTCGGTTTTATTTTTTGCCAGATTGATGATGGCGGCCGGATAGGTGTCCATTTCCATGAATCCTTCTGTTAGCATAATGAGTTCATCGATGTTTTTCCGGATTAACGTAACAAGAAGTTCTCTGTTCATATCTTTTTAAAAAAAGAGGTAATACAACGGTTGTTTTTTTATATTTTTGCGAATGTAAGCAATAAGAGATTGCCGGCTTTTACTACTTAATAGCAGTTAAGAGTTCAAAAACGCTGTAAAGTTAATGATTTCAACAGAATAAATAATCAAAAAAATCGCTAAAAATCAACAATTACCATGATCTATTCAGAGCAGAACCGATTGTCGGCACAAAAGAGGGGGAGTATTGAAGTCATCTGTGGGTCTATGTTCTCAGGAAAAACGGAAGAACTCATCCGCAGATTGAAAAGGGCGCAGTTTGCCAAACAATCCGTTGAAATTTTCAAACCTAAAATTGACACCCGCTATTCTGAAGACGAAGTGGTTTCTCACGACAAAAACTCCATCCGTTCAACGCCGGTAGAATCTTCGGGCAGTATCCTGCTGATGTCGAACGATGTGGATGTAATCGGGATTGACGAAGCCCAGTTTTTTGATGAAGGTCTGGTGGAAGTTTGTAATACGCTCGCTGATCAGGGCATCCGGGTCATCATTGCCGGTCTCGATATGGATTACCGCGGCATTCCCTTTGGACCGATGCCTGCCTTATGCGCCATTGCCGAAGATGTGTATAAAGTACATGCTATTTGTGTGCGCTGTGGTTCCCTTGCTTATGTTTCGCACCGTTTGGTAGATAGCGACAAACGGGTGCTGCTGGGCGAAACAGCCGAGTATGAGCCTATTTGCCGGGATTGTTTCAGGGAAGCAGGGGTGAGATAGATTTCAATACGCTTAAACTTCTTTCAGATAATTTTTGGGTGAAACTTTATAGTAATCCTTGAAAATCCTGCTGAAATATTTTTGATTATCAATACCAACCATGGAAGCTACCTCGGTAACCGTGTATTTCCCGCTAATCAGTAAATTTGCCGCGTTCTTCAACCGGATAATCCGAATGAATTCATTCGGAGAATTTCCTGTGAGCTGGGTTATTTTATTGTATAATAAAGTACGGCTCAAAGCCAGTTCTTTGCACAACATCGAAATATTCAAATCCGGGTTATCGAGATTTTGCTCAATAAGTTGGATTAAGTTGTCCATAAATTCCTGATCACGATCGTTGTTGATGGCTGTGATATTGCTTTTTCGGATATCAGCCAGCGCCCTCATTTTCCAGGTTTGTTGTAACGAAAGCAGGTTGGCAACCTGAAGTTTGACTACCTCAGGTTCAAATGGTTTTTTGATGTAATCGGTAGCTCCGTTGACAAGTGCTTTCCGGATGGTTGCTTCATCTGATTTATCCAGTAACATGATGACAGGAATATGCGAAGTTTCGGCATTATCTTTTAACCTTCTGGCAAACGAATATCCATCCATATCAATGAGCGACGAATCGGCTATGATTAAATTGGGATGAAGCCTGTCAATTTGGTTGTATGCATCTTTACCGGATGTGAAAGAGTCGACATAATACTCCTTCGAGAAAGTATTTTGTAGGTATGACACCATTTCCGGATTAGAAGCCATCACAAATATACGGGTTTCGATTTTTTCTTCCTGAGAAATGAAATCTCCGGATGAAACCGTTGAGGAGGATGAATCGATAGATTGTTCATCGTATTGATAAGGGAGCGTAATTGTGAATGCTGTCCCTTCTCCTTTTTTGCTGGTGAAAGTAATACGCCCTTTGTGAATCCTGACAAGAGCATTTACCATTTTGAGTCCGACGCCACTACCTACGTTTTGGTTGTTGATGTCGTTTTCAGCTCTGAAAATATACCTGAAAATCAGATTCTGATTTTTTTGTGGAATCCCTATTCCGTTGTCTTTCACGGTAAAACTCCATTCATTGTCATGGAAAAATACAACAATCTCAATTTTACCGCCGAAAGGAGTGTATTTGATGGCATTGGAAAGCAGGTTGTCGAGTATTTTGTTTATCTTTTCTCTGTCGAAATAGATTTCTTTTTCCGGATCGGCAAGATGCAAATAGAGTGAAATAAATTTCTGGGCTGCAATGGGTCTGTAATTGTTAGCTTTGTTTTGCAGGAAGTTGTATAGATTGTCTTTTCTGACTACCAGATGATTAGTGTTCAGTGTTATTTTCTGAAAATCAATCAGCTGATGCACAAAATGACTGAGTTTCCGGGTGTTGTTAAGCGCGAGGGAGAGCAGGTACTTTGCTTCCTCACTTAATGAATCAATGAATGAAATGTCTTTCAACGGAGCTTCAATCAAACTGAGGGGAGTTAACAAATCATGAGCTGTATTGATGAAAAACTCCATCTTCTCCTGTGTTTGCTTCTTTTTGTTTTTCTCAGACAGGTACCGGTAGGCATAGTAGCTTGCAGAAATCAGCATCAGGATATAAATTATCCAGGCTGGAACAGTATTCCACCAGGGTTGTCTAACAATGATAACCATTTGTCTTTCTTCTTGTAGTTCCCGGTCGATATAGGCTCTGACAAAAAAGGTATATTTGCCCGGTTGAATTTTCGAATAGGAAGCGGTATTGATGTTAGACGGGGTGCTCCAACCCAGATCGTAATCTTCCAGATAAAATGAATATTTCGTTTTGTCGGATGACTGAAAGTTAGGTAAGGTAAAGGAAAGTGTAAAATAATTTTTATTGTACGGGAGGACAATTTTCTTTGTTTTGTTGATTGAGTATTTCAGCGGAGAGTCCTTTTCTCCTGCTCGTACCGTATTGCCAAAAAGCTGGAATCCTGAAAACAGCAATTGATAGTAATCTTCCTGTTTATTCTTTTTTATGTCTGAAGGATAAAAAATGAGCGCTCCATCTGCAGAACCGAAAATAATTTCGCTGGTTGAACATCTGGCCCATGAATTGGCAATGAATTGGTTCGAAATTAGTCCGTCCTGTTTGTCGTAATTGATAATTGCAGCTGTTTTGGGAGAGAATTTATTTACTCCTTCTTCGGTACTGATCCATAAGAATCCTTCTTCGTCTTTCACCGCGGCGTAAATGTGGTTGGAAGATAGTCCGTGTGACTCACGGGTAAATCTGGCAAGTGAATCGGTTTTTAGATCATAATAATACAACCCATTGGTCATGGTGCTTACCCAGTAAGTGCCGTCACCATCCTTGAGTATATGGTTGATGGTGCCGTTTAACCTGGTCGGACGTTTTTCTCCTGTAAACCTGTTCAAGAGATAAAATCCCCTGTATAATCCTAACACAACTGTTGAATCGTTACAGGATGAGAAACATCTTAGCGAAGACTCATCGTTATAAATACGCGACTGTTTCGTTTTAGGATTGTAGGCGCTGATTTTACCGTATAATCCGCCAATCCATAAATTGCCTGAGAATTCGTCTTTGTAGATCGAATATATATAGTCGGTTCCCACAACAGGATTTTTATCGCCAGCTTGCAATCTGGTTGCTTTTCCGGTTCTTTTATCAATGACAGCTGCCCCGAAAGCATATCCGCCTGCCCAAACTTTTCCGTCAACATCTTCACAAAGCGTTAAGATGACGTTTCTGTCTGACAGAATCTTACCCTGAAAGAAGTGTTTCCATGTGCCCGATTTTCTGTAAAGCAAGCTGATTCCGTTGTTTGTACCGAACCAAAGATCTCCGTCTTTGTCTTCAAGTACGGCATTGATATAATTACTTGCAATAGAATTGTTGTTTCTTTCCTCATGTTTGAATCCCCTGAAATTAAGATAGGAAACATCGGTGTACGATACACCTTCGTGGTAGGTGGCAATCCAGAGTATTTTCTGACGGTCCAGGTGTAAATCCCAGATGCTGTTACCTCCAATGCTACCGGGAGTACTTTCCGACTGGATAAAGAATTTTTCAGTTTGCAGCGTCTGCCGGTTGATAATGAATACCCCTTCTCCGTCGACACCTACTGCTACCTGTGTTTCGCCGTAAGGAATGATATCCCTGATTGGTTTGGTAAATTTTTGTGCTATGCCGGAAATCCCGGATCCTTCTCTTTTAGGAAGAATATATAGCCCGTTGGAAAATGTTCCAATCCAGAACTGTTGATGTTTTGAGTCGTAAAAAACATGATTTACAAACTGATTCACAAACAGGTGCTGGATTAACTTTGACTTGTTTTTTTGAAGTGAACGTACAATATAAAGTCCGGTTTTGGTAGAGAAATAATAAAGTTCCTGTTGTTTCAGGATGTGATACACTTCTGTACCCTGCATGACATCTGAAGATACAGCGGTTTGTTGTTGTATGTCCACTACCAATACTCCGTTGGATGTGGCCAGTATGGCTTTGTTGTTGCTCTCGAAATAAAGGTGATTCAGAATGATGTTGTAGGAGTCAAAATAGCTTCTGATTGAATATACAAACTTGAACGCATCAGACTGTTCATCATATTTGTATATCGATCCCGACTGTGTATAGGCCCAGATAGTGCTATCAGGAGCAAGCGCAACAAAATTAAAACCGATATTATCTGCCGGTTGCTGGTCGGAACTTATCAAATCATAATGAGTAATCTGATGACCGTCGTACCTGTCGATAGATAATTTTGTTGCGATCCAGATTAATCCGTTTTTATCCTGACTGATTGAGAAACACCTGCGATTACTAAGTCCGAGGTCTTCGTTCAATTTTTTGAATCTTTCTCCGGAGAGGGACGAAATAAACGAGAATATCAGAAGTAATATAAATATTATGCGTGGCTTCATTTTGTATCAGATATTTTGTGGTCTGTATAATCTATATTTCGATATGGAAAGCAAAATAAATGTTTGTGCAAAAATAAGTAAATTATTCAGCTTTTCTAAATGTGCCTGTGTTTGGTTTATTTCAAGTTGTTGATTCTGAGTGGTTGTCTGTTTGGGCTTAAGTATAAATGATTATTTGTGCACCTTTTATGACTATTTTGTGCCCGTCACATAAATATATTGTATATACTTTTACCAACGAAAATGAAAACACAGTTTATTTTCAAACAACCATATCTATTAATCATTAAATTTTTAAGTCATGAAACAAATTTTCTTTTCAACTATGTTTTTGGCCGTTTCATTGGTTTTGACGGCTGCAAATCCATTTCCGCAAGGATTTGAGAGTGTTACAGAACCCAAAGGAGAGTATTTTGATACCAATGCAAATTTTGCTACGGTTGTTTTGGCAGATAATCCGCTTAAAGCAGGTATTAATACCAGTGATAAAGTAGCAGCTGTTGATTTTACAACGGTTAATTCCGGAATTATTAAAATTAATTTTACAGGAACCAATCAGCCTGTTTTTGAATATCCCGCTCACCCTCAGGGGTTGGATGAATTATATTATGATATGCTTCGTTTCAAATATTACAGTGCTGGTAAACTGAATAAAAACATTGAATTTGAACCGAATGGCTCTGCAACGTCTCCAAAGACAATTGTGCAGCCTGGTCCGTATTATTATGAAGAATGGGCTTATGTAACCATTCCGCTTACATGGAAAACTTATTCAAATTTTCAGATTCGTGTAAACCGGAATGCCGCAGGTAGTGGTTCTGCCGAAGGAACTACAGTTGGAGACAAAGTATATCTTGACGATTTTGAAATCTATAATTCTATTCTTGGACCTACCACATCAGTAAAGAAAATTGAAATTAACAATACTTTCTCTTGCAGGAATATAGGGAATGGTATGTTCAGTGTGGATGCATTTCTGGCTAACAAATCGAATGTACGTGTGGATTTGATTTCACTGGAGGGTCGTGCTACAACAATTTACAGCCAGTCGGCTGAAGGTTCGTTCCAGATACCTTTCACTGTTCCTTCAAAAGGAATTTACTGTGTTCGCATGGTAGTTGACAACAATTATTCGATCACTGAAAAAATTATTTATCAATAAATAGGTGTAGTTTTGTAAAAATTTCCTGTACAACAATTTTAATATAAGTTGTACAGGAAATTTCTGAAAAAACCGGCTAAAATAATACCCATGAAACTCTTTCCGATATACTCGTCAATATTCATATTCTTTTTCTCCTTTTCAATCATAGCATTTTCATGTGGAGATGATAATGGCGGACCAAATTTACCGCCAATAAACGACAGTATTGTGTCATTAAAAGACGCTTCTCCTTATCCGTTTGGCGCAGCATTGAGTATTTCAAAAATGAAAAATACTGAAATTTACAACCAGGTTGTAAAAGCGGAACTCAATAGTATAACGGCAGAAAATGCAATGAAAATGAGTAATCTGGCTCCGTCGGCAATCAATAAGTATTCTTGGACAGATGCTGATTTCTTTGTGGATTATGCCGAAGCTAATCACATGCGGGTACATGGTCATTGTCTGGTTTGGCACAACAGCTTGCCTTCCTGGGTAAATAGTTACAATGGAACAAAAGCCGAATGGATAGAATTGCTTAGAAACTACATTACAACCGTTGTGACACGTTATAAGGGGAGGATTGCCTCCTGGGATGTGGTCAACGAGGCGCTGATTGACAATGGAACTCCGCGTCAGACAATCTGGTTAACAAAAATCGGATGGGAATATGTTGAACTGGCCTTCCGGTTTGCACATGAAGCCGATCCGGATGCTGTCTTGTTCTATAATGATTATGGTCAGGAATACAGCAAAGTGAAACTGGCAGCGATTAATGATACCGTAAAGAATCTGGTGAAAAGGGGAGTTCCCATTCATGGGATAGGATTACAGATGCATACAAACATCAATCAATCGGCGCAAAACATGGTTGATGCCATCACCCAAACTGCTGAGACTGGATTGGTCGTTCATGTTTCCGAACTCGATGTGGCATTGAACAGAGATAAAAAACCTGAATATGTAATCAATCCAACTGATGTGGCAACTCAAAAAAGCCGCTATCGATCCATTGCTGCCGCAATGTGCCAACTGCCGGAATCACAAAGTTGGGGTATAACTACCTGGGGGGTAGGTGATCCGGATTCGTGGCTGAAAGGAAGCCCCGATTTTCCTTTACTTTTTGACATGAATTACAAACCCAAAAGTTGTTATCAGGGCGTGCACGAAGCTTTCGCAGCGTTGAAATAAACAAAAAACAAACAAAGAACAGAATGAGAGAATTATTGGTGTTATTGGGCTTATACAGCCTGATACAGGGAAGTTTTTCGCAAATATTTGTAGAATCGAGAGAAAAACAGCAGGATGCATGGAAGTTATATCCGGTCGAACAATTCTCGGACTCACCCGGATTTGAGTATATACCGGCAACCATCAATAAATATGGCAGTAATACCGCTCACCGTTTAACCGGAACCGGATTTTTCCGTGCCGAAAAAGTGGATGGACGCTGGTATATTATTGATCCGGAAGGCTATACCTATATTCACAAAGGAGTTGCCTGTGTAGCTCCGGGCACATCTATCAAACAAAAAGCTGCTGTTACTGCAAAATGGGGTACAAATGAAGGGTGGAGCGTACATGCAACAAACTGGTTGAAATCGAATGGATTTAATGGCTCGGGAGCATGGAGTAACGTGACTTTACTCAGAACCAAACCGGAGCCTGTTGTGTATTCTGTTATTATTAACCCGATGTCAACCTACAGGAATATGCACAGGGGGTTGGTTGGCGGTTATACGAACGCCGGATGGCAGGGTTATGAGCATAACATCATCCGTGTGTTTGATCCGGCATTTGAAACCTATATGGATAATGCCTGCAAACCCCTGGCTCAATATAAAAACGACAAACATTTATTGGGTTATTTTGTCGATAATGAACTGCCCTGGGTGAATGATGCTTTGGATCGGCATCTGAAATTTTTAGCTACAGATGATCACGGCTATATAGCTGCTAAAAACTGGCTTAGTGCAAGGAAGGGTCGGGATGCCGGTCTGTCTGATGTTACTCAGGACGACCGGAATGCGTTCTGGGACTTTTATGCTGGTAAGTTTTTCAGCATGGCGAAACAATATATAACCAAATACGACCCGAATCACATGTTTCTGGGCTCGCGTTTTAATCAGCGGCATGAAGAACTTGCGAATCCTTACATTTTCGAAACAGCAGGGAAGTATTGTGATATTATTTCAATCAATCATTACCGGGAATGGGAACCCATAGCTTCGAGAATGTCGAACTGGGAAGTCTGGGCAAATAAACCGTTTATGATTACCGAGTTTTATACCAAAGGTGAGGATACGGGACTGCCGAATGTAACCGGAGCCGGCTGGTTAGTAAAAACACAGCATGACAGAGGTCTCTTTTATCAGAATTTCATAATCAAACTGTTGAAAAGTAAAGGATGTGTAGGCTGGGATTGGTTCAGGTATCAGGATAATGACCCGGAAGATCTTACTACCGATCCCTCGAACAGGGATGCTAATAAAGGCTTGATTGACAGTAATTACGACGATCATGCCGGGGCTATGGCACTGTGTAAGTATACGAATGACCGTGTATATGGTTATCTGGATTTTCTGAAAAATGTTGAGAAAGACAGTGGTATGTTGGTGATGCCTGCAAAAGACTCGTTTGTGAGACTCATGGATTCGGATAACTCGGTTTATGGTACGGACCAGCTTTTGAGGGTTAAGAACAGCAAGGGTACTACCTACGAAAGAAGCGCATTGCTGCAATTTGACTTTTCTCCTGTTTCGGAGATACTGGATCATGTGGGTAAAATAGAACTGAATATGGGACTTGTCGGTGTTTATCCGGGAGCAAACGACCCCTCAACCGTGAATATGTATGCTTATCATGTCACTAACATGCCTTTCGGAGAAACTGACCCCAATGCTGTTTTGCTTTCAGCCTACCGGCAACGAAACGAAATGTTTGCCGGAAGTGTCGCGATACCGGTGAATGCCAACGCTAAGAATCAGATTTTTACGGTTGATATTACTTCCCTGTTGTCAGTAATCGCTGAAAACCCACAGTTGATAATCCGTCTCCAGATGGATATTGATACGGAAACACAATTTGAATTTGCTTCACGTGAGCATGTGAATACTTCTCTTCGTCCGTCGGTCAGGGTTAAATCTGTCAGTCAGCAAACAGATGTTGAGGTTCAAAAACAGAGTGATGCAAGAGCTTTTGTCCGTGACAGTAGCCTGATTATTTTGGGTTTTCAGCCGGAGGCTCATATTAAATTATACAATCTCAGGGGTGAATTATTATATGCGGTAACAAGCAATTCGGATAATCACATTTCACTGCCTTTGCGTGCAGACTGGGGAAATGTGTTGATTGTAAACGTGGTGGGAGAGAAAACTATTAAAACACTTATTTGATTTAGGTTCATGAAAAAGATTTTGTTAGGTGCGTTGTTAATCGGTATGAATATGATTTTTATTCAGGAGTCGAAAGCTCAGTTGTATCTGGATGCCAAACAACCTGTTGAGAAACGTGTAAAAGATTTGATGAAACGGATGACGCTGGAAGAAAAAGTTGCCCAGATGAGTCAGTTTGTCGGCTTGGAACACATGAAAAAAGCAGAAAAGGAAATGACTGTGGAAGAAATGAAGAAAAGCCATGCCACAGGTTTCTATCCTGATCTGCATTCTTCTGAAGTAGAAGAAATGACGAAGAAAGGAATGATTGGTTCTTTTCTGCACGTTGTAACGTATGAAGAAGCTAATTATCTGCAATCTCTGGCGTTGCAGTCACGATTGAAAATTCCGGTGTTGATTGGTATTGATGCCATTCACGGTAACGGTCTGTATCATGGAGCAACAATTTATCCCACTCCAATCGGACAGGCATCTACATTTGACGAAAGCCTGGTTGAGAAAGCATCCAGAGAGACTGCGATCGAAATGCGGGCTGCCGGCATGCACTGGACATTTACGCCTAATGTGGAAGTTGCGCGGGATGCCAGATGGGGCAGGGTAGGAGAAACTTTTGGAGAGGATCC
>VSSQ01000493.1_pt1 | contig 25584 bp, 27 predicted proteins | sample 4763081 | NCBI WGS metagenome assembly VSSQ01 (sample SAMN12137344, study PRJNA551015) | bioreactor metagenome | isolation source: SDC9 anaerobic chlorinated ethene degrading culture | place: USA: Knoxville, Tennesee | collected 2015-01-01
GGGTTGGAAACAGGACGTTTCCAACCGGCCATTGAGCAGGAGCGATTTGGCCGGGGACCCGACGGAGCGGAGGGCTTTTCGCGTTAGTTTTGTCCGCGCAGCTTATGGAGCGACCGGTGTAAAGCAAAATCCTGGAGACTCCCGGAGACTCTGCTCACGAAACCCCCTTGAACCCAGCCCCAATAAGCGAAATAACCGACCACAGGCAAGGCTCTGCTCCCCCCTCGCAAACGAGGCGGAAGCAGAGCCTTGTTTCTTTATATTGCCCCGGATCTGGCATAAATCAGCCCCGCCAAGAATAAGGTTTAAGAAGAAAAATGGAAAAAGGAGGGCTGGTAGGAATGGAAAAAAATCCATCCAATCACCGGCTGGCCATGGATAATCGGCAATTCCTTTCGTTGACAGGGGTATCCAAAGTGCAGTCCTTTGATCCCAAGGAAATTTTGTTGGAAACCATTCAGGGGGTACTGAGCATCAAAGGGGAGAAATTAGGCATCAAGCATCTGGATCTCAAGGCCGGGCAAGTAGAGGTGGAGGGGCTGATCGATGCTTTAGTATATCCCCGCAATTCGGGATCGAGGCAAAATGTTTGGGCTAAAATCTTCCGTTAGATGCTCAAGTAGAAATACCCCATGAGCGGTTGGGCGGGGGAGGAAAGGGGGGAGAAAGATTTCTGACTTTGAAGCCTTGATTTGGGTCGTTGCAGCCGGTGCGGCAGTGGGCTTTGTTTTTGATTTTTATCGCTCCCTTCGCAAATGGCTGGGCTGGGGAAAAGTAATGACCGTGGTCGGAGATTTGATCTTCTCTGCTGCGGCCTTGTTCCTGCTTTTTAAATTCTTTTTAAAGGCCAATCATTTGGATCTTCGGTTTTATATTGTGTGGGGAAGTGTGTTGGGGCTGTTTCTTTATACGCGAATCCTCAGCAGGATAACCCTTTGGCTGTTCTTTAAATGCTACCGCTTCATTGAAGCGTGCCTGGGACTTATTCTGCTGGTGTTGAAGTTCCCCTTTAAAGTACTGGCTGTTCTCATGAGGCCCCCCTACGCTGCTTTACGTTGGTTTAGTCTCCTGGTTTTTCGTATAGCAGAGGCTTTCCTTGGCAAACCTTTAACAAAAACCCGCAAAACAATGATAAGTTTTTGGGAACGCCTCTTTCCGCCTAGGACTAATGGGTAAAATTAACAGAAGAGGTTGATTAAAGGGGTGGGCATCTGTATAATAGAAGATGTCCACAATTTGTAGTGTCTCTGTCCTCAGGTTGTCCATATTTTGTCCACAAGTTAAGCACAGGTTGTGGATAACTTGTGGGGAGGGATAATGGACCCTTTCTTATCCTCTGTGAGGACGCAAATGACATTAAATCCGCATAAGACAGGTGTATGCTGTGCATTTAGAAATTCGGGGGTTGGAGAAGCTGAGCTTTAGGGAACGGCAAGCCGTTATCTTAAAGGAAAGTGGAAAGTCACAGGAACAGATTGCCAAGAAATTGCACCTCAGCCCCAGCTCCGTGGCAACCCTGCTTAATCGGGCTAAGGGGAAGGGCTATGAGATTGTGTGCATTATTCCGGAAGCTGAATTAGGTCTAGGAGGGTTTGATCTTGACGAAGAAGAGTCCGACAACTAAAGAGTCCCGCCCCAAGACCAGAAAGCAACCTTTTCGGCCTTTATCCACGCTTGTCGTCTTGTTTGCCTTTTGTGCATTAGTAAGTTCTGCTTATCAGCTTTACGAACTCCGTAAAGAAGTAAATCAGAGTATTGCTCAGCTCAACCAAGAGAAGGAGGATTTGCTTCAGCAGCAAAAACTTCTTGAGGAAGAGATTCTGCAGTTGAATACTCCCAGTTATATTGAACAACTGGCCAGGGAGCAATTAGGGTTAGTCCGTAAGGGTGAAATTCGCATTGCGCCCAAAACAGAATAAAATACTTATGATTTAGTACAAAATGTCAGGATTCTCAAGACTTGTTATCTTGACAGTCCTCTCAGCAGACAGATATAATAAAAATAATGACTTAAATCATCACAAGGAGGAGTTTGCTTCGTATGGCCATTGCGGTTGGCACTATAGTTGAGGGTGTAGTAACGGGAATTACCAATTTCGGTGCTTTTGTGGAATTACCCGAGAAAGTCACAGGTCTCGTGCATATCTCAGAAGTTGCAGATGCATATGTTAAAGATGTTAGGGACTACTTGAAGGAACAAGACCGTGTTAAGGTCAAAGTGATCCATGTCGATGAAAAAGGGAAAATTGGTCTATCGATTAAACAGGCTAATCCGAGCCCGAAAAATACGACGCGGGAACGTCGCCAGCCAACCGTATCCTTTGAGGATAAATTAGCCAAGTTTATTAAGGATAGCGATGAACGGCAACTGGAATTTCGTCGTGCCACAGAATCCAAGCGCGGGGGAAGAGGATCAAGCCGATACTAGAAGCTAACGTTCTCTAAGATAAATGACCGCTGTATAGCGGTCTTTTTAGCACTCTCAGAAAATATAAAGCTCGGCGAAGCCGGGCTTTCTTTATATCTTGAAGGAAGGGTTTTTTGTTGTAGTATCCTGAAGGTTGAGGGTGAAAAGAGGACGATTAAGGCAATATTCAGGAAATGAGTCGAAAAGTAATCCAAATCTCCGCCTTCCCTAGACAAGCTTTGCCATAGCCATCAGGTATAATGTTGGTATTATATGGTAAGAGGTGAGGTCATGGCGGAATGGGCGACGTTGAAAACTAAGCAGGGATTGCGCAAGGAAAAATTGACTTTAGAGGGACATTTTTGGCCTTTTTTATTAGGTTTGCTGATAGCCCGCGGAAGTATTCTGGGGTTATACCCCTTTGGGATAGCCTTTGGCGCAGCCCTAATGCTTCATGGACGCAAAGGGACCATGATGGGATTGCTGGGGGTGACAGCGGGAGTGAGTTCCCTGTTCCTGAAGGACCTGGCCTCCGGGCTGCAGATTCTACTGACTCTGCTCATTCTGAGCCTTTTCGTGCCCCGGCTGCGCGGCAACAAACGGGAGAGCCTTTATCTGGGGATTTCCACAGCCCTTGTGACGGGGTGTGTTGCCCTGGCGGTGTTGAGTTTTGGACAATTTGAAGTCTCGCTGGGAATGCAAGCCGCAGTGCTCGGCATTCTTAATGGCGGTCTGGCGGTTGTTTTCCGGTTTGCTTTGCGCTATCAGGATGCGGTCTGGCGGGGAAACTTTACCCGTGAGCAGGGAATGGCCTGGTTGCTCATTCTCATCGGGGTATTGAGCGGGCTCCATGGCGTCATGTTTAAAGAGATTAACTTCTCCGTAGTGGTTCTGAGCTTTTTTATTCTTTTTATTGCCCAGCGTTTTGGTGCGGGGGCGGCAGCTGGGGTGGGGGCTATGTTGGGCTTTCTTCCTCAGTTGGAGTTTAATCCCCAGAATTTGATGGCTGCTGGAATTTACGGTCTGGCCGGTTTTGGCACCGGAGCTTTTCAGAAGCTGGGAAAACTGGGCCTTGGTGTGGCCTTTATGAGCATTACCCTGATGTTCACGGTCTACCTCCAGCCGGAGGTGCTTTATTCCCAGTTATTATCATCAGGTATTGGTCTGTTGCTTTTTTTACTTTTCCCCAGCACCACTTCCCAACATGATTTTTTAAAGGACAAGCCGATGCCGGAAGTAGAGTCCACGGTGACCAAGGTCAAGACCGTCGCGGAGATTTTTGATCAGATCGCCTACAGTGCTCAGGCGGCTGAGGCCGAAGTAGGAAAATCCAAACCGGAGATTCCGGAGCTGATGAATGTTTTAGTGGAAAGAGTCTGCAAAAATTGTCCCACCCTGGACACCTGCTGGACCCGGGAGTTTTATCGGACCTACCACTTGCTGTTCAATCTCTTCGAATGGGTAGAACGGGAAGAAGAAAAAGTCAATGTTCAAAATCTCCCTGTGGAATGGAAGCGGCATTGCGGGAAGCTTAAAGAAATGCTGCTGGGGGTCCAGTTTATTATGGAGCATGAAAAAAGCATAGAATCCTGGCGCTCCCGGCTGACGGCCAATCAGGAAGCCTTGGCCCGTCAATTCCAAAGTGTTTCCCAAGTTATCGGGCATCTGGCCAAGGAACTTAATGCCCGCCACAATGTGGAGCAGGTCAAACCGGCCAGCCTGGCCCGGCGGCGCAAGCAATTTTTGGATGTGGGAGTGGCCTCTTTTACGAAGAAGGGGAACAGTATATCCGGAGACAATTATGCCTCCTTGGCCTTTGCGCCGACCCAGCATGCCTTTATCGTCAGTGATGGCATGGGAGTAGGAGAAGGGGCGGCCAAGATGAGCTCCACAGCCCTGAATCTGTTGGAGCAGCTCCTGACCACAGGCTTTGAACCGGAAAGTGCCATTCAGGCGTTGAATTCCATTTTGGTTCTGCGCTCTCCGGAAGAAAGCTTTGTTACTTTGGATATTGGTATCCTTGATTGTGAGTCCGATGATCTCAAGCTGATCAAAGTGGGGGCCTGCCCCTCCTATATTGTCCGCGAGGATAAAGTCCATATATTTCAATCCTCCAGCCTGCCGGTAGGGATCTTAAATCATGTGGAGATTCCTGTTATCGAAGAAAAATTACGCCCGGATGAGTATTTAGTGCTTGTTACGGATGGAATTCAGGATATACTAAAAGATGGGAAGGATTGGTTGAAAAAATTCTTGGATCGCCAGCATCCCCAGACCGCCCAGGAATTGGCCGAGGCTATCGTGCAGGAAGCGCGGGCCATGAGCGGCAACGACCTGGCGGACGACGGAATTGTCCTGGTGGTGAAAAAGAACATTTTTCATTGAGCCGCAAGGAGGGTAAGGGGCATTGTATGAAAAACTAAAGCAGCAGGTACTGCCGCAGCTCATTGCGCCTGGCTCCCGGATTCTGGCTGCTGTATCGGGAGGGCCGGATTCTGTGGCTCTTGCCCATATATTGTGGCGCTATATTCAGGACAAGCAGGAGCAGAAGATTACTCTCGTTATAACCCATGTTCATCATGGGGTGCGTGAGGAATCGGATGATGAAGAGAAGATGGTACAAAATATGGCAAGGGATTGGGAAATCCCTTGTCTTATTCATCGTTTCGATTCCAAAAATTATGCTAAGTCGGTGGGAAAATCCTTTCAGACGGCTGCCCGGGAATGGCGCTATGCCTGTTGGCAGGAAGATATGAGGAAAGAAAATTGCACCCTGCTGGCCACAGCCCACCATCTCGGGGATCAAGCGGAAACTGTACTGTACCGCCTCCTGCGGGGCAGCGGTACAGCGGGATTGGCAGGAATTTATCCGCAAAAAGGTAAGCTGATTCGTCCACTTCTTACAGTCACCAAGGAGGATATTCTTGAATATTGTCGAAATGAGAAGTTACCCTATGCCCTGGATCATTCTAATGAGGAACCTGTCTATGTCAGGAATAAAATTCGCTTACAGCTGTTACCGGAACTTCAGCGGGAGTATAACCCTAAGATTATCGAGGCTTTAGGGCGTACGGCTGAAGTTTTACGTTGGGATGAGGAATACCTGGAAGAAGAAGTCCAGTCAGCCTGGAAGAGATGGGCCATCCTAGACACAGAGCAAAGGGTGGGTTTGCGCAGAACAATCTTTGAACTTCCCAAAGCTATTTTATCCCGATTGATTCGCAGAGCTGCCACCCTGGTTTCCGGAGAACCCCGGGGAATAGCTTTTCAGTATGTGGAACAGGTGATGGCTTCCCAGGGCCAGGTAGGCTGGAGCCAGGATCTGCCGGGGCTGAACATTGGGATAGATTATCAAGGGGTATGGTTTCAAAGGGCGGACTGGGAGCAGTCTATTAATGAATCCCCGGATATCTTATTGCCCTCTTTGCCTGTCGGCGCCCATTGGGGTGAGTGGCTCCCCTGGCGGGATGAGGCGGGGGTGAATTGGCTGGTTGGTCTTTTCTGCCTGGAGAAAGAAGCAGAAGACAATGATTACCCGGGCCAATGTGTGGATAAAGTCTTTTTCGACGGGCCAGGCTTGATACGAAACAGTGAAAAGTTGCAATGGCGGTATCGGCAGGAGGGAGACTGCCTGTGGCTTGCAGGATTAGGGCATAAATCCCTGAAAAAAATCTTCCAGGATGCCAAAGTTCCGGCTAAGCACCGACCGGTGATTCCTCTCCTGGCCATGGGCAATGAAATTCTCTGGATACCCGGAGTGAAGAGGGGAGATCGCTATCCCCTTGAACAGGGAAAGGGAGCTGTCGGCGTTCTTATCAAATGCTGAAGCCGGCAATGGATGAATCGCGAAAAGGGAAGGAAGAAGAAAGGCTGGGTTCGTTGTAAAAGGGGCTTTTTCGTGGTATAATATGTAATATTGTCTTTGTATGATGGGGCATTTTTTTCCAGAAGAGGGGAGGACCAGACGTTTGAAATTTTTCAAAAACGCTGCTGTTTATTTACTGATTATTCTCATTGCGATTATGCTCATAAGATTTGCCAACCCACCGGCGACTCAGCCCTTGGATATGGATTACACCAAATTTTATGAGGCGGTGGTTACGGGTCAGGTTGAAGAAGTTGTAATCAGTACCGATGATAATGTCAATACCTATGAAGTTAAAACCAAAGACGGTCAGCAATATGTAGTGCTCGGTGAAGCAAAGGATGTTGATCTGTCTGCGCAAATGAACGAGCATAAAGTTAACGTGCGGGTCAATCCGCCGGTCACCACTCCTTGGTGGGCCGGTTTGATCACCACGGTACTGCCTTTCCTGTTAATCGGCGGCTTTATCTTCTTTATGATGCAGCAGAGCCAAGGGGGCGGCAACCGGGTCATGCAGTTCGGGAAAAGCCGGGCTAAACTGGTGACGGATGAAAAGAAAAAGGTGACCTTTGCCGATGTGGCAGGAGCCGACGAGGTGAAGGAAGAGCTTGAAGAAGTTGTGGAATTCCTCAAGTTCCCTAAGAAATTTAATGAGTTGGGAGCTAAAATTCCCAAAGGAGTGCTGCTCTTTGGCCCTCCCGGAACCGGTAAGACTCTTTTGGCCCGGGCTGTGGCAGGAGAAGCGGGGGTTCCCTTCTTCAGTATCAGCGGCTCGGACTTTGTAGAGATGTTCGTCGGGGTGGGAGCATCCCGGGTGCGTGATTTATTTGAACAAGCCAAAAAGAATGCCCCTTGCATCGTGTTTATCGACGAGATCGACGCGGTAGGCCGGCAAAGAGGCGCCGGTCTGGGGGGCGGTCATGATGAGCGGGAGCAAACCCTGAACCAGCTGCTCGTTGAGATGGATGGTTTTAATGGGAATGAAGGCATCATCATTATCGCGGCCACCAACCGCCCTGATATTCTCGACCCGGCCTTGTTGCGTCCAGGGCGTTTCGACCGCCAGGTAGTGGTGGATGTTCCCGATGTCAAAGGCCGTGAGGAGATCTTAAAAGTCCATGTTAAAGGTAAACCCATGCACAGCGATGTGGAGCTGGATGTCTTAGCCCGCCGCACGCCGGGATTTACCGGAGCAGATCTGGCCAACCTTGTCAATGAAGCGGCCCTGCTGTCTGCCCGCCGCAATGAAAAAGAGATTAAAATGAATGCACTGGAGGATTCAGTGGAACGGGTTATTGCCGGGCCGGAGAAAAAGGCCCGGGTCATCAGTGACTATGAAAAGAAATTGGTTTCTTACCACGAGGCAGGCCATGCCTTAGTGGGAGAAATGCTGACCCATACGGATCCCTTGCACAAGGTGTCCATTATTCCCCGGGGACGGGCCGGCGGGTATACCCTGCTCCTGCCTAAGGAAGATCGCAACTATATGACAAAGTCTCATTTGTTGGATCAGGTCACCATGCTCTTAGGTGGGCGGGTCGCAGAAGCCTTGGTTCTCCATGAGATCAGCACCGGAGCCTCCAATGACTTGGAGCGGGCTACCGGTCTTGTCCGCAAGATGATTACAGAACTGGGAATGTCCGAGGAGCTGGGACCCCTTACCTTTGGACAGAAGGAAGGTCAGGTGTTCTTGGGTCGGGATATTGCCCGGGATCGCAATTATAGTGAAGCGGTGGCTTACTCTATCGATAAAGAAGCGCGCCGGATGATCGATGAATGCTATTTGAAGGCGCAGACCATTATTCAGGAGAACATGCATAAGCTTAACGCGATTGCCGAGACTTTGATGGAGAAAGAAACCATCGAAGCCAAAGAATTCGCCGAGCTGATGGCCCGCTTTGATCAACCAGTGGAAACCGCACAAGTCCCGGAGCCGTCGGAGACTGAAAATAATACAACGGAACATGATGATCTTCTTCCAGCCACAGAGGAGACCTCCGTGGAGGAAGAAGGCAGGACGGAAGCCGAGGGTTTGAGCGGGTCAACCTTAGAAGAAGAAAAAAATAAGATTGACTAGGGGAGGATGTTATGGAAAAGACCTTCATCATGCTCAAGCCTGATGCTGTACAGCGGGGGTTGGTTGGGCAAATTATCGCACGCTTTGAAACAAAAGGGTGCAAACTGGTAGGAATGAAGCTTATGAGTGTTGATCAGGCTTTGGCCGAGCAACATTATGCTGAGCACAAAGGGAAAAGTTTTTTTGAGCCCACGGTTCAATATATTATGTCTTCTCCGGTGGTGGCTATGGTTTGGGAAGGCAAAAATGTCGTGGCTCTGGCTCGGGAACTGATGGGAGCCACCAACCCTGCCAATGCCAATCCCGGCTCGATCCGCGGCAGCTTTGGCATGGATATCAGCCGCAATGTGATTCATGGCTCAGATTCTGTAGCCAGTGCAGAACGGGAGATTGCCCTCTATTTTAGACCCGAAGAGCTTTGTGATTATCGCAAAGCTGGAGAAGAGTGGCTTAGCGAGTAAAATAGAGTGTGATCATAGAGAGTAAATAGAGCGAATTAAAAAAGGGCACCGGCTTCGGTGCCCTTTTTTAAAAAATAATTCTTGATAAGAGTTAGAGGTGTATTAACCATGAACTTGCCGAAAAACGGCAAAATGATGCTTACGGTGGCCGGCCTGATTTTAGGCATTCTCTTCATATCCTTACTGAAAACTACAGGGGCGGCAGGATCCACTGCGAGAACGGATACAACCCTAGCTTCACTTATTCAAATCGGCCAGGAAAACGAGCAATTGAAAAATGATATTAGCAAACTTAAAGAAGACTTGTCTAAATTTCAAGCGGGCCAGAATGCCTCGAAAGTCGTACTCGAACAACTGGACACAGCGAAACGCAATGCCGGACTGACCAAGGTCACCGGACCCGGTCTTCGAATTACGCTTGACGATGCACAGGATCGGGATATTAACAACGAGGATATCCAATACTATGTGATTCACGAAGAATATATCCGTACAATTGTCAATTTGCTCTGGCATGGAGGGGCTGAAGCCGTCGCGGTCAATGGGCAGCGGATTACGGGCAACACAGAAATTTTCTGCAGCGGAGCCTTTATTCAGATTGGCCAGACCCGCCAAATGCCTCCTTATGTGATTGAAGCCGTAGGGGATGTCAACTATTTGCAGTCTTCTTTGAATTTTTATTTTTGGGATCGCTTAGGTGAGTATCAGGAACAATATGGAATCACAAGAAAACTTGAGGTGCCCACGGAGCCCCTGGTCATACCGGCAGGCAAGGCTCAGCAATTTCGCTACTCTGAACCTATGAAGGAGGCGAAATAATGAAGAAGCGTACCCTGGCCATACCCTTGACTTTGGTGGCCCTAGTCTTAGGATTTTTACTCACGCTGCAGATGCAGACTCAAAAAAGCGTGTTGGAACTGGAGAAAATTCAGGCCCAAAGGGCCGCTTCCGCCAGAGATTTTCTGGCCGAAGCTCAAGAGGAAAACAAGCTTCTCAAAGAGCAGCACACAGCTTTAACAGCCCAGTTGGAAGAAGCGCGAACACAAGGGGGAACCAGCCCGGCTCTTCTCGCCGAGTTGGACCGCTATCGGATGATGGAAGGTACGGTGAATGTCCAAGGCCCGGGAATCGTGATTACCATTGATGACCGGCAACAGGAGCATAAAGTCGTGCTTCCGATGAGCAATGAGGACTTGCTCGAAATAATCAATACCTTAAAATTTGCCGGAGCGGAAGCAATTAGCGTCAACGGACAGCGGGTTGTGGCCTCCTCAGCTATTGTTCTGAGCGGGACTTCCACGAAGCTGATTAATCAGGTCCCCATTACCCGTACGGAAGGAGTTCCTTATGAAATTCTCGCCATCGGTAATCAGGACCAGCTCCTGGACTATTTTACGCAATTGAAAGCCCAGCGGTTAAAGCAATTAGGGATGAGTGTCAGCGTGTCCAGAAAAACCGTGCAAATTCCATCCTATAAAGGAGTATCACCTGTAAAAAGCCCTGAATCTTAGGTCTATCCTGGCATTTTTTTCTCTAAACGAGATTTTATAATTTTCAAAAAATTTATTGTTAATCCAAGCAGGGAATCTTCTCTTCTCGCCGAATTAGTATAATTGGACTGGAGTTTTCAAGGATCTGGAAAAGGGACTTTCATAGTCCGAGACGAAAGAGTGGAAAAAGGAGTGAATTTTAATTGAAAACCGATATCGAAATTGCACAAGAGGCAACGATGAAACCAATTACGGAGATTGCTCAGGGGTTAGATCTGCTGGAGGATGAGATTGAGCTTTATGGCAAATACAAAGCCAAGGTCAACTTCAGTGCTTGGGAACGCCTCAAGGATAAACCCGATGCTAAACTCATCCTGGTGACTGCAATTAATCCTACCCCTGCCGGTGAAGGAAAAACCACGACGACCGTTGGCTTAGGACAAGCTATGTCCAAGATTGGCAAAAACGCCATGATTGCCTTGCGTGAACCTTCCCTGGGTCCTTGCTTTGGTGTTAAGGGTGGAGCAGCCGGGGGCGGATATGCTCAAGTTGTGCCGATGGAGGATATCAATCTCCACTTTACCGGTGATTTCCACGCTATTACTTCGACTCATAATTTATTGGCAGCACTTTTAGATAATCATATACAACAAGGCAATCTTTTGAATATCGACCCTCGCCAAATCGTATTCCGTCGGGTCATGGATATGAATGACCGGGCTTTACGCAAAATTGTGATTGGTTTAGGCGGCCGCACAGAAGGAATTCCCCGGGAAAACGGTTTTGATATCACAGTGGCTTCCGAAATTATGGCGATTCTCTGCTTAGCCAAGGATCTTATGGATCTGAAAGAACGCTTCGGTCGGATTGTGGTGGCTTACACTTATGACGGTAAGGCGATTACCGCTCATGATCTGGAAGCTGAAGGTGCCATGGCTCTGCTCATGAAGGATGCCATTAAGCCCAATTTAGTTCAAACCCTGGAGAACACTCCTGTATTTATTCATGGCGGTCCTTTTGCTAATATTGCTCACGGTTGTAACAGCGTCGTGGCTACCAGAATGGCCATGAAGCTTGCTGACTATGTCATTACCGAAGCCGGATTCGGCGCTGATCTCGGCGCTGAGAAATTCTACGATCTGAAATGCCGCTTCGCAGAGCTGAAGCCGGCGGCTACGGTCATTGTAGCGACTGTCCGCGCTCTGAAGATGAATGGCGGAGTCGCTAAGGAAGATCTGGGACCGGAGAACCTGGAAGCTTTGGCTAAAGGTATCGTTAACCTGGAAAAGCATATCGAGAACATCGGCAAGTTTGGTGTTCCTGCGGTGGTGGCTATCAATCGTTTCCCCACCGATACCGATGCTGAATTAGAGTTTGTGGCAGAACGCTGCCGTCAGCTGGGAGCCGAGTTCGCCTTATCGGAAGTCTTCACTAAAGGTGGCGAAGGCGGTATTGAGCTGGCCAAGGCTGTTCTCAATATTGTTGATAATAAAGAATCCAATTTCCATGTTCTTTATGAATTGGATCTGCCTATTGCCAAGAAGATCGAGACCATTTGTAAAGAGGTTTATGGTGCCGATGGTGTGAACTTTACCAAAGAAGCCCTAACCTCGATGAAGAAATATGAAGAATTAGGCTATGGCCAATTGCCCATTTGTATGGCTAAAACTCAGTACTCCTTAACCGATGATCAGAATGTTCTGGGCCGCCCATCGGGCTTTACCATTACGGTCCGTGAACTCCGCTTATCTGCCGGCGCCGGATTCCTGGTAGCCATCACCGGTGCTATTATGACCATGCCCGGACTTCCCAAACGCCCGGCTGCTTTAAGAATGGATATTGACGCTGCAGGGCGCATTACCGGCCTCTTCTAAAACAGGTCGTCTGGCTTTGCCCCAGAAAGAAATTTTCTGGGGCTTATTTTCGTTAGGACCTTTTAATGTTTTACAGTGGAAGCGGGAAAGGTATAATCAGATTAGAAAATGAGCTAAGGTCAGAGAAAATAGTCTGGGACAGGAGGAGCAGCCGGGATGATACCTATGCCTCGGGTGAATCGGATTCTTCAACATCGCAATTATGAAGAATTTACTGAGAAAAATAAGCAAGCTGAACAAAAACGGATATACTGCCGCCATGGCTCTGATCATGGCCTCGCAGTAGCGAGAATTGCTTATCTCTATCTTTTGGAGAAATACATAGAAGACAGAGACAGCCTTCCTGGTACCGGGACAAATAAGGCAAGCGTCAGGTTGGAAGAGAGCTATGGCCTAGGGAAAGAAAGCATCTATGCGGCGGGAATTTTGCACGATATTGGCCGGTGGGTAGAGTATGAGAACCAAGAGGATCATGCCCTGGCAGGAGCCCGGTTGGCAAGACCGATTCTCAAGGATTGCGGATTCACAGAGGCGGAGATGGAGAAGATCGTCCTCGGGATTTCAGAACATCGTCTCCCTCCGGACCAGACAAGCAGTATCCTTGGGCAAGCCTTAGCTTTAGCTGATGATTGGGCGAGGGATTGCCAAAGCTGCTCCAGTAAGGCTACCTGTTATAAATATACAAAAGCAATGGAGGACATTCTAATCTAAAGTTAAGGTTCCACAAGGAGGTCAGATAAGTATGAAAGATTATTCCCCGCGCTGGATCAGCCTCAATAACGAAACAGAAGCAAAAAAAGCGATGCAGCAAATTGGCTCCGACCCGGGAGGAATTGCTCATATGGTTGGCAAACCCATCGGCAGAGCTCTCAAGCTGGAGAATGTGCCTTTGCCTGCCGCTCATATCATTAAGCAGGAAATGCTATCTCTGGGAGGGGACGCGGCGGTTCATCGCAATGTTATTGTCAATAAGATTGAAGCCTCGGATATTTTGCTGGTGGGAACAGCAAAACATTTTCGCCGGCTCAGTCAAAAGCTGGCGGCTCAACCCTTTGGTTTAAAGGATTTGGGTAAAAGCTTAAAGGGTCTTCTGGACGCTCTGGAACCTCCTAAGCAAAGAGTTCTCCCCTGTCGTGGGAAGGATATTGTGTTGGGTGAACGCACCCTGATCATGGGGATACTCAACCTTACTCCGGATTCCTTTTCCGATGGCGGAAAATTCAATACTTTGGAGCGTGCCCTAAAGCAAGCGGAGGCCTTGGTTGAACAAGGGGCGGATATTTTGGACATCGGAGCAGAGTCCACCCGCATCAATCACGAGCCGGTCAGTGCCGAAGAGGAATGGGAGCGTCTGGAGGCTGTCCTTAAGGCTTTGTTGCCACGGATTGCTGTTCCCATTTCGGTGGATACTTATAAAGCAGATGTGGCAGAGAGGGCATTGGCTGCCGGGGTACATATGATTAATGATGTCTGGGGATTGCAAAAAGACCCCAGAATGGCAGAGGTCGTGGGGAGAGCTCAGGCACCGGTGATTGTCATGCATAATCAAGAGGGAAGCAACTACCATCACCTCATGGGGGATATAATGGCTTACCTGAAAAAGAGCATTCATCTTGCCGAGGAACAGGGATTAGCAGGTGATCAGATCATCATCGATCCGGGCATTGGCGGAACAGCCTTCGGCAAAAGTCTGGATATCGATCTGGAAATCATGAGCCGTCTGGAAGAATTCCGCTCTTTAGGCCGTCCTATCCTTTTGGGGACCTCACGGAAATCCATGATCGGTCAAACCCTGAACCTCCCCACGGAGGAACGGTTGGAAGGAACCCTGGCTACCAGCGTGGTAGGCGTGGCCGCCGGGGTGGATATTCTTCGGGTTCATGATGTCCAAGCCAATAAGAGAGCGGTTCAGATGGCTGATGCCATCTATCGCCGCAAGAGAGGGGAGAACTTTAGTGGATCGTGATCGAATCGCCTTACGGGGGTTAAAATTTTTTGCTTATCATGGAATGCTCCGTGAGGAAAAAATCCTCGGACAAACCTTTATCGTCGATATTGATCTCTATGCCGATTTAAGCAAAGCTGGGAAATCCGATCAGGTGGAGGATACTATCAATTATGCTGAGGTGTATGCTCGGATCAAAACCATTGTCAAGAGGGAAAAATACCAGCTTATTGAACGATTGGCGGAGCGGATTGCCGAAGATGTTCTTGGTGAATTTCCCTGTGAAGGAGTGCGTGTTGTCATTCATAAGCCTCAAGCCCCCATTCCGGGGATTTTTGATGAAGCCTTTGTCGAGATCTATCGGGAGAAAAAACGGTGAAAGCGTATTTGAGTATTGGCAGCAATCTGGGGGACCGGGGGCATTATTTGCAGCAGAGCTGTCAAAGGCTGGCGGAACACCCGGATGTTAAGATCATCAAAAAGTCCGGCACGTATGAAACAAAGCCCTGGGGCAATGTGGATCAACCGGATTTCTGGAATCAAGTGCTGGAGATTGAGACCTCATTAGCGCCTCTGGACCTGTTGAATCTGTGTCAAGAGGTTGAAAAATCCCTCGGGAGAGAAAGACTTATTCGTTGGGGGCCAAGAACCATTGACATTGACCTCCTAAATTATGATAATAAGGTATGGGAGGACGAACGGCTTATTCTCCCTCATCCCCGCATGGAAGAGCGGGAGTTTGTTCTGGCACCCTTACGGGAAATAGCTCCACACTATATCCTTCCTTCAGGAAAAAAGGTTACAGAAGTTTGTGGAGATGGAGAGGTATGGCGACTGGAATCTAAATAAACCAGACAATATCTAAAGGAGTTGTACTGGAGAAAGATCGTTCAGGCCATAAGGAACCTTGGTTTAAAATTATAGAAAAACAAAATTGAATTGGCTTTTGAGAGTACCGCTTGGATCATTATGACCGAGACGGAGAAGGAAAGCAGAGCATAGCAGAGCACCTTCACGTTTGTGGGGTGCTTTTTTACATGATCAGGGGGCAGGAGCTTTGCGGGTTAGGAGAGGTTAACATGAATTTCGGAATCATCGGAGCAGGAATCGTTGGGACGGCTATCGCTATTCGGCTGAGACAGGCGGGACACCATTTGGTGGGGGTACATTCACGCAGCCGGCGATCTTATGAGCGGTTTTGTACCTATCTTCATCATGGGGAGAGACGCCCGCTGGAGGAGTGGCTCCCTGAAGCAGATCTTTTGTTTATTACGACACAGGACTGCATGATTCGTGCAGCTGCTGAAGAATTGACCCGGAGAGGTCTCTATAAAGAAGGGCAAACCTGGATTCATTGCTCAGGTTCGGTAAGCTCCCGGGTTATGCAAGTGGATAAGGATTTACCGATAAATTATCTATCCCTTCACCCTTTACAAGCTTTTGCAGGGATTGACCAGGCCGTGGAGCTTATTCCGGGAACTCACTTCGGTATTGAAGGGGATAGGGAAGACATTGGTTTAGCAATTGTCACTCAGTTAGGAGGCATCCCGCACCAGCTGGATCCTCAGCAAAAGCCCCTTTACCATGCCGGGGCCGTGGTGGCTTCCAATTACCTGGTGACCCTGGTGGGTTTGGCCGTTCAATTATTTGAAGAAGCGGGCATTACTAATCAGGAAGCGCTGGAAAGCTTGCTGCCACTCATGAAAGGCGCTCTGCAGAATCTGGAAAATGTGGGGCTTCCTCAGGCACTTACCGGCCCCATAGCCCGCGGGGATGTGGATGTGATTCGGGGGCACCTGGAGCACATGCCGGCAAAGATCGATCCCGTATACCGGGCTTTAGGCCTATATACCCTGGACATCGGGCAAAAAAAGATGGAGTTAAACGGGGGAGCTTATGCAAAAGAAGTGTGGGAAGAAATGAATAGTCTGATGGTGAAAGGGACGAATGAATTATGATTATCTGTAAAAAAATCTCTGCAGTTCGGGACATCGTCAAAGAACAACGAGGTCAGGGAAGAAGCATAGCCTTAGTACCCACCATGGGGTATCTCCATGAAGGGCATTTGACTTTAGTGGAAGAGGCCCGGAAGAGCGGTGCCTTTGTGGTGATGAGTATTTTTGTTAATCCGCTGCAATTTGGCCCTAATGAAGATTTTGCCCGTTATCCCCGGGATTTGGAGCGGGATGCCAAGAAAGCCGAAGGGGCCGGGGTAGACTTGATTTTTAATCCTGAAGTGGAGGAAATGTATCCAGCCAAGAACCTCACTCATGTGGAGGTGGATGAGCTGGGTGACAGTCTGTGCGGGGCTTCCCGGCCGGGGCATTTCCGGGGTGTGACGACGGTGGTCAGCAAGCTTTTCCATATTGTACAGCCGGATCGTGCCTATTTCGGTCAAAAAGATTATCAGCAGTATTTAATCATCTGCCAAATGGTGAAGGATCTGAACTTCCCTATTGAAGTCATCGGGGTGCCGATTGTCAGAGAGGAAGATGGACTGGCCTTGAGTTCGCGAAACATTTACTTAAGCCCTGAGCAACGGGCAGAGGCGCTGGTGCTGCAAAGGAGCCTTGGGGAGGCGGAGAATTGGTTTCGCCAGGGAGAACGTTCTGCTCTGACTATCGAAGAACGAATCAAGGAATTGATTAGAAACGAAAGCTCCGGAGAAATTGATTATGTTGAGATCCGTTCGGCGGAGAACCTGCACAGGGTGGAACAGATTGAAGGCAAGATTTTCATCGCCTTAGCTGTGCGCTTTGGTTCCACCCGTCTGATTGACAATAAAGTTTTGGAGGGGATGTAAATGTTCCGAACGATGATGAAGTCCAAGATTCACCGGGCCACAGTTACTGAAGCCAACCTTAAATATGTAGGAAGCATTACCATTGATGAAGAACTCTTAGAGGTGGCGGATATCCTTCCTAATGAAAAAGTACAGGTCGTTAATAACAATAACGGAGCCCGTTTGGAGACTTACGTTATTCCTGGAAAGCGGGGGGAGCGTACTGTATGTCTCAATGGAGCTGCGGCCCGCTTAGTTCAAGTGGGGGATGAAGTGATTATTATTGCCTATGGAATTTTCACCGATGAGGCAGCCCGAACCTATGAACCAAAGGTCATCTTTGTTGATGAAGGGAATAACCCGGTGAAGATAGCCCATGAGGAGATACACGGGCAGGAGTCTTAGCATCCCTAAGACTTAGTTGCAAAGCTTAACGGCTTGGACGCAGAAGAGCGAACAACGGTAGTATGGGATGATTGAATTAAAAGAATGGACAGAGGGCTCAGGGAGCAATAGAATAAAGAAAAAAATAGTACGGGTAGGATAGGGGTAGGAGGATAACCGTGAGAAGATATTTGGTGCCTTGGCGCTTTGAGGAATGTCGTATTTATTCGACAGGCGTGTTGGTTCTGGGGAGCGGAATAGCAGGTTTGTACACGGCTCTTAAGGCCAGCGAGTATTTTGAGGTCACTGTACTGACCAAGAAAGGAATTCCGGAGAGCAACACGAAACATGCTCAAGGGGGTATCGCTGTAGCCTTGGATCAAGAGGATTCTCCCTCTTTGCATTACGAGGATACTCTCTATGCAGGTGCAGGTTTATGTGAATCCGATTCTGTCCGGGCTTTAGTTGAAGATGGTCCCCTGCGGGTCGAGGAGCTGATTCGGATGGGAGCCCATTTTGATCGGAAGAACGGGAAACTGGCTTTTACTCAGGAGGCCGCCCACAGCCGCAGAAGAGTTCTCCACGCCAATGGAGATGCCACAGGGGAGGAAATCGAACGGACCCTGATCGCTCAAGCCCTTGGGGAAGAGCGAATCCTTGTCAAAGAAGAGCAATTCCTGCTGGATCTCTTAAAAAACTCAAAGGGAGAGGTCATCGGGGCGCTCAGCCTCAATGAGCTGACTCATGAGCTGGAGATTTATCTGGCCCAAGCCGTCGTTTTGGCTACAGGAGGATTAGGTCAGCTCTACTGTTATACGACTAACCCTGAAGTGGCTACAGGGGATGGTATAGCGGCGGCATATCGGGCAGGAGCCCAATTGATGGATATGGAGTTTGTCCAATTTCACCCTACGGCTCTGTTTATTCCGGGAGCACCGCGGTTTTTAATCTCAGAAGCTGTCCGGGGGGAGGGAGCTCAGCTTCTCAATGCTCAGGGAGAACGGTTTATGCAGGATGTTCCCGGCAAAGAGCTGGCACCCCGGGACGTGGTAGCACGGGGGATTTGGCGGGAGCAGGCTAAGGGTGAGGTAACCTTGGATTTCCGGCCCATCGGTGTAGCAAAAGTGCCCCGGCGTTTCCCGATGATTTATCAGACCTGCCTGGACTATGGGATCAATGTCCTGGAGGAGCGGCTTCCTGTAGCTCCCGCTGCTCATTATATGATGGGAGGAGTCCGCACGGATGAAAGGGGAAGGACAAGCCTCACCAATCTTTATGCCAGTGGGGAATGCGCTTGCAATGGTGTTCATGGAGCGAACCGACTGGCCAGCAACTCTTTGCTGGATGGACTCGTCTTTGGAGGGCGTATCGTGGAAGATATTGTGAACACGGCCCGTGCTAAAGGCTCTTCTAACCCTCAGTCCCGTGATATTTATGCCGAAAAGGATGAAAAGCTCCCGGAGGCCGGTCAGGAGCAGATCCCCCTTAAACGTGAGGAACTGCAGGAATTGATGTGGGAGTATGTGGGGATCATCCGGGAAGAAGAAGGCCTGAAGAAGGCCATTAAGCTTATAGGGAGCTGGGATAGTGCTTTTATACCCGAAAAGGAAATCCCACAGTTAGAATTGAAAAACCTTCTGACCGCCGGCTATTGCGTAGCCCGGGCGGCCTTGGCCCGTGAAGAGAGCCGCGGAGGGCATTACCGTTCGGACTATCCTGAAATCAATGCCAGGGATTTGAAACATTCCATTCAAGCAAGGGGGACCGGTGATGTTTGCACCATTCCAGTATCAAGAGTTGATTGAACGAGCTTTACAGGAAGATTTGGGAACAGGGGATTTAAGTTCTGCTATTTTCCCCAAAACAGCTAAGACTCATGCTAAAATCTATGCCAAGCAAAAGGGCATCGCTTGTGGCTTGGAGATCACGAAGCAGGTCTTTAAGACAGTGGATCCTGAACTTGAAGTTTCCATCAGCAAAGCAGACGGGGAGCTGGTTGAGCGGGGAACTGTGGTTATGGAGATCGCTGGTGCAGTTTGCTCCATTTTGAGTGCGGAGCGTACTGCTTTGAACTTTTTGCAGCATCTTTCCGGGGTGGCTACGGCGACCTTTGAGGCGGTAACGGAATGCTATGGACTGCCCACACGCATTACAGATACCCGCAAAACCATACCGGGCTTAAGAATGCTGCAAAAATATGCCGTAGCTATGGGTGGCGGGCAGAACCATCGCTTTGGCTTGTATGATGCCGTCATGTTAAAGGATAATCATATTGCCGCAGCCGGAGGCATCCGCCCTGCAGTAGCAGCTGCCCGCAGCCGGATCGGACATATGGTTAAGATTGAAGTGGAATGTGAGAACCTTGAGCAGGTGCAAGAAGCAGTCGCAGCCGGTGCTGAAGTTATTATGCTGGATAATATGAATTTAGAAACCATGGGCAAAGCCGTGGAGATGGTTCAGGGCAGGGCTGTGGTGGAAGCCTCCGGCGGTATCAGGAAAGGCGACCTGCGTGCCGTGGCCGAAACCGGGGTGGATGTTATCTCCATGGGAGCCATTACCCATTCTGTGCAGGCTATGGACTTTTCCCTGGATATCGGAGATATTAAAGCTTTAACCAAAGAGCGCTGGGAAAAGGGAGAGAACTGTGCGAAATAAGATTCTGGATGTGTTAAAGAACCAACAAGGAGAATTTGTCTCAGGTGAGAGCCTCAGCCAAGCCCTTAGCATTACCCGGGCGGCGGTCTGGAAGCAGATTCAGGGGCTGAAGGAAGCGGGCTATGAGATAGAGGGCCAGACCAGGAAAGGGTATCGCCTGGTCGGGACACCTTGTGCCTTAGACCTATGGGCTCTGCAGCAGGAGCTCAGGACCCAGGCCCTGGGCAGGCAGCTTTTTTTCTTTGCAGAATTGTCCTCCACCAACGATCTCCTCAAGGATATGGTGCGTCAAGGGGGAGAGCATGGGACGATAGTTATCGCCAGGCGTCAGACGACAGGCCATGGGCGGATGCAGAGGGCTTGGGAGTCTCCGGAGGGAGGGCTTTGGCTGAGTCTGTTGCTTAAACCCAGGCTGAGCCTGGGGGATGCGGCGAAGCTCACTCTGAGCACAGGGGTGGCTTTAGCTCAAACCCTGCAGGATCTTTATGGGTTGGCAGTGGGGATTAAATGGCCTAATGATGTGGTGGTTCAAGGAAGAAAGATTGCCGGAATCCTTGGCGAAGTAGCCGGAGAGTGGAATACGGTGCAAACGCTTATCCTGGGCATTGGGGTCAATGCTAACTTCTCCGGCCAGAACCTTAGCTCTAAGCTGCCGGCGACAACCTTGCGGGACATTCTGGGCTATGAGGTCAATCTGAATCACCTGGCAGCCCAATTGCTTTTTAATCTGGAAAAGGAAGTCCAGTCTTTAGAGCAAGGTGATGTCCAGGGCCTTATCCAACGCTGGACCTCTTTTGCGGTAGGAATCAACCAGCCTGTGCGGGTAGAAAGAGCAGGGACGGTCTATGCAGGAATTTTTAAGGGAATCCGGGAAGACGGGGAACTTATCCTTGATCTGGAGGGGCAGGAGATGACCTTTTCTTCAGGAGAAGTAAGCCTCAGAGCGGGGGAGCAGTATAGTCCGGAGTAATATATCCAGCAACAATCGCCGCAAGACGGAATTGTTTAACTAAGGAGAAATAACCATGATTCTTGTATTTGATGTGGGAAACACCAACATTGTCCTTGGTGTATATGAGCAAAAAGATTTGATTTACCATTGGCGGATTTCTACGGATAAATCCCGTACAGTGGATGAGTATGCAGTGATTATTAAAAACCTTTTTGATCTTAATGGCCTCGATATGTCCCGGATTAAAGCCGTAGTAATGTCCTCCGTAGTTCCTCCGGTCATGCCTACCCTTGAATCACTGGCTCGCAAGTATTTTGATGTGGAGCCTTTAGTCATCGGACCGGGGGTAAAGACCGGGATGCCCATCGTCTATGATAATCCCCGTGAGGTGGGAGCGGATCGCATTGTCAATGCGGTGGCAGCTTATCATAAATATGGCGGCCCCTTAGTCATTGTCGATTTCGGCACGGCCACCACCTTCTGCGCTATATCCAAGCGGGGGGAGTATCTGGGCGGAGCTATTGCTCCGGGAGTCGGGATTTCTACGGAAGCTTTGTTCCAACGAGCCTCTAAGCTGCCTCGTATTGAAATCGTTAAACCGAAAAGCATCATCGCCAAAAATACGGTAGCGGGGATGCAATCCGGGATATACTATGGCTATACCGGACAGGTGGATCGGATTGTGACCTTGATGAAGCAGGAGTTAGGGCGGGACACTCGCGTCATTGCCACAGGTGGTTTGGCGGAATTGATCCAAGAGGATTCTCAGGAGATTGAAACAGTCGATCCCTTTTTGACCTTAGAAGGTTTATTATTGATTTATGAAAGAAATTCCAACCAGCAGCCCTGATGGGTGGATAGGAGAGCTATGCGTTTAGGAAAATTTGAGCTGGGCATCCCTGCTTTTCTCGCCCCTATGGCCGGTGTTACGGACAAAGCCTTTCGGGAGACGGTCCGCTCCGTAGGAGGGCTGCATGTCTGGACAGAGATGATCAGCGATAAGGCATTGACCTATATGAACTCAAGAACCCTGGAAATGTTGGATCTTTCCGGGGAAGCTTCCCCGCGCATTGTTCAGCTCTTTGGCTCAGAGCCTGAAGTCATGGCCAAGGCAGCAGCCTTGGCTGTGGAGCGGGATGCCGAGATCATTGATATCAATATGGGGTGTCCAACACCTAAAATTGTCAAAAACGGGGAAGGTTCGGCATTGCTGCAGGACCTTCCCTTAGCGCAGCGCATTGCTGAAGCTGTTGTGAAGGCAGTGGAGGTTCCGGTGACGGTCAAAATGCGCCTTGGCTGGACTGCAGAAAGAATCGTTGCTCCTGAGCTGGCCAAGCGGGTGGAAGCTGTAGGCGTCCAGATGGTCAGTGTCCATGGGCGGACCCGGGAGCAATTTTACGCAGGTACTGCCAATCGGGATTGGATAAAGAAAGTTAAAGAGGGAGTAAGCATTCCGGTAATAGCCAATGGGGATATCTTTTCCCCTCAAGAAGCCAAAACAGTTCTCGAAGCAACAGGCTGCGATGGAGTTATGGTGGGGCGGGGAAGCCTTGGCAACCCCTGGCTGATTCCACAAATTAATGTTTTTTTGAATAAGGGCGTGTTGCTTGAGGAACCATCTTTAGAGCAGAAGCTCAAAGTGGCCACAGAACATTTTGAGCGAGTGCTGAATTATAAAGGAGAACGCATCGGCCTTAACGAAATGCGTAAGCATGCCGTCTGGTATATTAAAGGGATTCGCAATGCTGCGCAGATGCGGGATTATATTATGCAGACAAAAACCCCCCTGGAAATGAAGAATCTATTCCGAAGGATTTTGCAGGAAAATGCATAACCTTAAATGTTTCAGGAAGAATATTAGAGCGTATTCGTATGATAGGTACATCACGGAATCCTTGACATTATTTTGAAGTGAACATATAATACGAGTAATGCAAATAGCGGGGTTTACATATTATGGCAGTAAAGCCCTAATTTAAATGAAGCGCGGAAAAAGCGCCATGCGTAGGATGAGAAAAGGGAGCGATATTGAATGGCCGAAAAGGAAGTAATTCTGACCATCGAAGGATTGAAGAGATTAGAAGATGAATTAGAAACTCTGAAGACGGTAAAGCGTCGGGAAGTGGCTGAACGCATCAAACAGGCCATTGAGTTTGGAGATATCAGCGAAAACTCAGAGTATGATGACGCCAAAAATGAGCAAGCTTTTATTGAAGGCCGTATTATTACGTTGGAAAAGATGTTAAGGAATGCTCGGGTTATTGATGATTTAGAGGGCAGCGAAGTCGTCGCTCTCGGGACCACAGTTATTCTGAAAGACAAAGAGTTTGGTGAGGAAGAGGAATATACAATCGTCGGCTCTGCTGAAGCGGATCCAGGCTCCAACAAGATTTCCAATGAATCTCCTGTAGGAAAAGCGGTCCTGGGACAGCCTAAAGGCACCGTGGTAGAAATCAATGTTCCCGCGGGTATTCTGTACTATGAGATTGTGGATATTCGATAATTAAATTAAAATGACTCAGGTATCCTGACAAAAGGTCGGCAAGAAATTCTTGCCGACACTTTGTTTAACGATGAAAGTGTAATAAAGTACCTTTGGATCTCTATTATCTAGAACTTTTTGACTAAGGCTGTTGTTTAATGTCATAGAGTTTTGGTAAAATTGTTAAAGGAATTACGGTTGGAGGTATGATTAATGGATGAAATGAATGATCTCTGGCGGGTTCGCCTGGACAAGCTGGCTCAGTTAAGAGAAAATGGGGTAGAGCCTTATGCGGATCGCTATCAGAGAACTCATATGGCCCAAGAGATTCTGGATGGATTTGATACCCTTGAGGGTCAAGAGGTCAAGATTGCCGGTCGCATGATGTCCAAAAGAGACCAGGGTAAAGTGGTATTTACCCATATACAGGATTTCAGCGGCCAGATCCAAGCTTATATCCGTAAGGATGATGTGGGCGAAGACTGGTTTGAGCTGATTTCTAAGTTTGATATTGGTGACATCGTTGGCATTAAAGGTACCGTGTTCCGGACACGGCGGGGAGAAATCTCCGTGCATGCCAATGAGGTTCAGATTTTATCCAAATCAATGCGCCCTTTGCCGGAGAAATTTCATGGCTTAACTAATGTTGAACTCCGCTATCGTCAACGGTACGTGGATCTGATTATGAACCCGGAAGTCCGCAATGTCTTTGTTATGAGAAGTAAGATTATCCGCTCCATGAGAAACTTCCTGGAAGGTCAAGGCTTCCTGGAAGTGGAGACGCCTACTCTCCATACGATTCCGGGTGGGGCTGCTGCCCGCCCCTTTATCACCCATCACAACACTTTAGATATGGATCTTTATTTGCGCATTGCCCTGGAGCTTCCTTTAAAGCGATTAATTGTCGGAGGCTTTGATAAAGTATTTGAGATAGGAAGAAACTTCCGCAATGAAGGGATTTCCATTAAGCATAATCCGGAGTTCACGATGATGGAGCTCTATCAGGCCTACGCAAACTTTGAGGATATCATGGAACTCACCGAGAACATGATCTCCGCCATCGCCAAAGAAGTTCATGGAACCACCGAAGTAACCTATCAAGGTCAAATGATTGATTTTAAAACACCTTGGCGCCGCCTGCCCATGCTCGAAGGCATCTTAGAATATGGTGGAGTGGATTTCAGTCAGATTCATACAGATGAAGAAGCACAACAGGCCGCTAAGGAAAAGGGCCTTAAGGTCGAACCGGGAAGCTCTCGTGGCAAGATCATTAACGAATTTTTTGAAGAGTTTGTCGAGCCCAATCTCATCCAACCGACGTTTGTTATCGGTCATCCGGTAGAGATTTCCCCTCTAGCTAAGAGAAATGCTGAACATCCTGAATATACGGATCGTTTTGAAGCTTTTGCTTATGGCAGAGAATTAGGGAATGCTTTTTCGGAATTAAATGATCCTATCGATCAAAGACAGCGTTTCGAAGCTCAAGTGGCTGAGCGGGATAAAGGTGACGATGAAGCCCATATGATGGATGAAGACTTCGTCCAGGCTTTGGAGTACGGTCTTCCGCCTACAGGGGGATTAGGAATCGGTATCGACCGCTTGGTGATGCTTTTGACCGATTCAGCGTCCATCCGGGACGTCATCCTTTTCCCCACGATGCGGCCCAGAGAAGACGATTAATAAATAAGGATATGAATTTGCCTGGTCTACACTAGGGAGACGAATGTATAACGAGCATCGTCTCCCTTTCCTTTATTCTGCTATTCTGCGCCCTATGAATTAATGAAAGCTTGCCAAGATAAGACCTTGACTAAATAATGAATAAAGACAATTGAACTTTACGAAATCAGGCAATATAGGGAGGTATTGCGAGATAAAGATGGTGTGAACAGAGAATACGTAAGAATAAGGTCGATTTTAATGATTGAGAAGAGCAAGTTGACTGTGATATAGTATCAAATGTTCCGCAAGACAACAACGCTTTGCAAGGAACAAAATGAATAAATGATAGTTGACAAATCGATAGTTTGCTGGTATCATTTATAAATGTGGCTCAGCCACAAAAGCAAAAAAAAGGTCCATGGTCTTTGAAAACTAAACAACAAGGAACAGCCAATGACTCGTCAAATGAGTAAAAGAAATTTGAGCAATCAAAGTTCTTCATAAATTTTATGGAGAGTTTGATCCTGGCTCAGGACGAACGCTGGCGG
>VSSQ01000494.1_pt1 | contig 25540 bp, 23 predicted proteins | sample 4763081 | NCBI WGS metagenome assembly VSSQ01 (sample SAMN12137344, study PRJNA551015) | bioreactor metagenome | isolation source: SDC9 anaerobic chlorinated ethene degrading culture | place: USA: Knoxville, Tennesee | collected 2015-01-01
ACTGCCTCTTTTGGTAGTAATTAAAATAACACCTGCATTAGCACGTGTACCATATATAGCAGCAGCCGATCCATCTTTAAGAACATCAATTGATTCAATATCGCCGGGTAATACGGAAGATAAATTTCCTCCGGGTACGCCATCAATTACATACAAAGGTTCTGCAGCTCCACTTAAGCTACCAACACCACGCAACTGTACATTGTAACTGTTTTGTGCCGGGTCGTCACCTCCATTTTTAATGATAGTTAAACCAGCTACCTTTCCCTGAATAAGTCCCATTGGATTGGCAGTAACGCCTTTGTTAAAGTCCTCTGCTTTTACACTGGAAATAGAACCGGTTATCTCTTTCTTAGTCTGCGAACCATACCCAATCGCCACCACTTCACCCAGCATCACCGCATCTTCGGTCATGTTGATGATGTGGGTCTTTTGTCCGGCTACGGCAACTTCCACATCTTTATAACCTACATACTTAATCAGTAAGGTTCCGTTGGATTGTACATTCAGGGAGAATTCACCATCGAAATTGGTGATGGTTCCGTTTGTTGTACCTTTTTCAACAATATTCGCACCGATAACAGGCTCACCGGTTGAGGAATCTTTTACTACTCCTGTAACAGAGATTTGCTGTGCCTGTAATAACGTGCTAAAGGCCAACATCAAAAGCAGTGTCGCGAAAGTGCGAATCTTTAGCTTAAAGTTAACGTGCTTCATGCAATAGTTTTTTAAAGTTGATAAATTTAACTTCGTGAAATATCGAGCATCAAAAAAGAAATCCTAACTCAGTAAACTATGCTAATTTGTTTGTTTAACAATTCGTCTGCCTAAAAAGTTTATATTTCTTTCATGATTATGCGGACAAAAATAGAGGATTGGAGTAAATAAGCAATCTCGCTTTGGGGGATTTGAGTTAAAAACGGTCGCAAACGTTTGCATTTTAAAATAAATTTATATCTTTGGCTTTCACGTTGCTGATATTCATCAATCTATATCTTTGTGTTATGAAAAAACCACCAATCACCATCAAAGATATCGCCCGGGAGTTAAATATTTCTCCTTCAACGGTTTCCCGTGCGTTGCAGAATCATCCCGACATCAGTCTGGCTACCCGTGAACGGGTGCAGGAATATGCGAAAGCACATCATTACAAGCCGAACGGACTGGCACTGAGCTTGCGGACAAACAAAAACAAAACCATCGGGGTTATCATTCCCGAAATTATCCATCACTTCTTTTCGTCTGTTTTATCAGGTATCGAGGAGGTTTCGGATGAGGAAGGTTATAATGTAATTGTTTGTCAGTCGGGAGAGAAATATGAAAAGGAGGTACGAAATACCGAAGCGCTGATTGCAAGCCGTGTTTCGGGAGTGCTGGCCAGTCTCTCGAAAAATACGACCAACTACAATCATTTTCAGGAAATAGTGGACAGCGATATCCCACTTGTATTTTTTGACCGGATATGTATTGGTATTTTGACTGATAAAGTGGTGGTTGATGATTATAATGGTGCTTTTTCTGTTACTGAATACCTTATTCAAACGGGTTGTCGCCGTATTGCCTTTTTCAGTTCACCTCCACATCTCGAAATATCTAAAAATAGAAAGAACGGCTATCTGGATGCCCTCAGAAAATATAAAATCCCTGTTGATGAACGTTTGATCAGAATCTGTGATACCCGGGAAGATGCTATAATCGTAACTCCGGAGTTTTTGCAAATGGAAGATCGGCCCGATGCATTTTTTGCAATTAATGATGAAAGCGCTGTCGGTATTTTATATGCGGTGAAACAAGCCGGATTGAAAGTGCCGGATGATGTTTCAATTTTTGGTTTTTCCAATGGCAGATTTGCACTGGCATCCGACCCGATGTTGAGTACTGTGGAACAACACGGTTTCGATATGGGAAAGCATGCTGCCAAGTTGCTTATTTCTAAGATAAAAGGAGAAACACAGGGGCAATTTACCAATAAAATCATCAAAACGAATCTGGTGTTAAGAGGAACAACGAAACAACTAACAACTAATAACTAATAGCGAATAGCGGAAAGCGGAAATAACAGACTGTAGACTGTAGACTGAAGACAATAAAAAAAATATATGAAACCCAAATTATCATTTTTCCAGATTTTTTCCATGTCGATGGGATTCCTAGGCATTCAGTTCGGTTTTGCATTGCAGAATTCCAATGCCAGTCGCATTCTTCAGACCTTTGGCGCTGACATGGAGCATCTTTCCTGGTTTTGGTTGGCAGCTCCTCTTACAGGATTAATTATTCAACCTATTATCGGTCATTATTCGGATAAAACATGGACGAAGTTGGGGCGTAGAAGACCGTTTTTTCTTGCAGGTGCTATTCTGGCTGCTATTGCCCTGATATTGATGCCTAATGCCGGTGTTTTCGCGCATTATCTGCCACCTATGTTCATTGGTGCGGGTTTCCTCATGATTATGGATGCATCTATCAATGTGGCCATGGAGCCTTTCAGGGCTTTAGTGGGCGACATGTTGCCGGCGGATCAGACAACGCTAGGTTTTTCGGTACAGACTTTTTTGATCGGGGTGGGTGCTGTTGCAGGTTCGTGGTTGCCTTATATCCTGGCTGAATGGTTCGGTATTTCTAAGATTTCTGCTGATGGTGGTATTCCTGATAATGTGATTTTTTCTTTTTACGCGGGGGCGGCTGTTTTACTGATATCAATTGTCTGGACAGTGGTTACAACCAAAGAGTATTCTCCGGAAGAACTGGCTGAATATAACAGAGAGAAAATTGCTGCAGAAGAATCAAAGGCGAAGTTTTCAGATATTTTCAGAGATATCATCAGGATGCCCAGAACCATGCGTCAGCTCAGCATTGTGCAGTTCTTTTCCTGGATAGCCCTTTTTGGTATGTGGGTGTTTTCGACACCAGCTATTGCGCAACATATTTATGGTGTGGCAGTCGATGATACAAAATCGCTCGCATATCAAAATGCTGGTAATTGGGTTGGAGTTATATTCGGCATATATAATGGAGTAGCCATGATTTATGCGTTGTTTTTACCAGCCATTGCTCATAAGATCGGCCGGAAATGGACACACAGTCTTTCGCTGGCTGCTGGTAGCGCAGGCCTGATTTCAATGTATTTTATTACAAATCCCGGTATGTTAATATTCTCCATGGTTGGTGTGGGCATTGCTTGGGGGAGCATTCTCGCCATGCCTTATGCTATTCTTGCTCCGGCTTTGCCTGCGCATAAAATGGGTGTGTATATGGGTATTTTCAATATTTTCATAACTGTTCCGCAAATTATCAATGGTATTTTCGGAGGACCTATCGTTAAAAGGATATTTGATTCGAATGCCATTTATGCATTGGTCATGTCGGGTGTTTTTTTGTTGATTGCTGCTTTCAGTGTGCTTTTCGTGCAGGATAAAGCGGAGATCGGAAAGCGGAAAACGAAAAGCGAAGAATGAATTAGCTAGCCCCGAAGGGGTAGGTTAATTCGGCCCAATGGCAACGCCTTGGGTAATGTAATGAACACCCCCCTGAGCGCTCTGTAAGAGCAGGTTAATAGTTAATAGTGATTGGCTTTTTGTAGTCAATAAATTAATCAATAATAAACTTATGATAAAAAAATATTTTTCATTATTTTTCATTGTTTTCCTGTCTGTTTATATCTACGGGAATGATATGTTGCAGCGGGTGGAGCCGCTTTTCTGGTGGATCGGCATGCAGCAGCAAGAATTGCAACTGATGCTTTATGGTGAGGGGATATCGACTGCAAAGGTATCTGTTAAATATCCCGGAGTGAAGATATTGCGCACAGAACTGACAGACAATCCGAATTACCTGTTTATATATCTTCAGATTGGTAAACGGACTAAACCCGGGGAAATGCAGTTGAAAATTAAACGAGGTGATGATATACAATATTATAAGTATGAACTGAAGCAACGCGAACCTAATTCTGCTTATAGGGAAACGTTTACTGCTGCTGATGCGGTATACCTGATTATGCCCGACCGGTTTGTGAATGGGAATCCGGATAATGATTCCGTTCCGGGTTATCATCAGGGTGTAAACAGAAGTGATCCGGGTAAACGACATGGCGGCGATTTGGTGGGTATCATTTCAAAAATTCCTTATCTGGCTGATTTGGGTATTACGGCCATCTGGACAACACCTTTTTTTGAGAATAATGATCTGCAATATTCCTATCATCATTATGGGTGCTCTGATTATTATAAGGTTGATCCGCGACTTGGTACGAATGAGGATTACCGGCGGCTTTCGACAGAGGCGAAAAAGTATGGAATTAAAATGATCCTTGACCTTGTGCCGAATCATTGCAGTACAGCTCACTGGTGGCTGAAAGACTTGCCTGCGAAAGACTGGTTCAACCGATGGGATACATTTACATCTTCGAACTATCGCATGATGGCGTGGACAGATCCGCACGCGGCAGGGTCGGATTTGAAACGGCTTACACATGGTTGGTTTGCACCGAATATGCCGGATTTCAATCTGCAAAATAAATTGTTGTTCGACTATCTTCGCCAGGTTTATGTTTTCTGGATCGAATATGGAAATGTGGCTGGTTTGCGCATCGATACTTATCCTTATAATGACATTAGGACAGCTGCCCGTTTTATACGGGAAATCAGAAAGGAGTATCCGAAAATGAACGTAGTGGGAGAGTGCTGGATGAATACAGCTCAGGAGATTGCATATTATCAATCGGGAAATAACAACAAAGATGGTTTCGACTCGCAAATGCAGAGCGTGATGGATTTTCCGTTGGGGGTGGTGTTCAGACAAGCATTCAACGAAGATGAAGGATGGAATAGTGGTATGGCGCGATTGTATATGCATTACGCGTTGGATTTCGCTTATCCGAACCCTGATCTACTGATGAATTTTTTGGATAATCATGATGTTGACCGCTATTCTTTAGCCGTCAACAGAGATGTGCAGAAGTATAAAATGGCGCTGGCTATGTTGTTGACTACAAGAGGTTATCCGCAAATTTATTACGGAACTGAAATCATGCTCGATGGAATACCAGGTAATTATGAAGGTCATCGCTTCAATTTCCCTGGTGGATGGAAAGAGGATAAACGGGATGCTTTCTCTGCTGAGGGGCGTACTGCAGAAGAAAATGAGATTTTCAATTACCTGAAAACTTTGTTACATTACCGGAAAAATAATTCGGTGTTGCATCGGGGTAAAATGAAGCATTTTGTTCCTGAAAACGGAATTTATGTTTATTTCAGGTATCATGATGAAAAAACCGTTATGGTCGTTGCCAATAATAACGAAGATGCAAGTGAAGTGAAGCTGGACAGATACAATGAAATGTTGGCCGGGAAAGTTTCTGCAAGAGATATCCTGACAAATAAAAATCTAAGTCTGAAAGAATCACTAAGCGTTCCTGCTAAAACGGTTCTTGTGCTGGAATTGTAAACCGCGTAAATTGTAAATAGTCAAATCGTAAATTTTATAATGATGAATAAAAAATATTTCTTACTTGCATTACCGTTTTTATTCATTGCTTGCCAACCAGCCTTGAATACGCCACCGGCTGCTGTCGACAATCAAAGATTAAATTCGTTGATGACCCTGGAAGTCGGTGATAATGTGATTTATTTGCAGGATTTTATCCAGAATACACGTGCTGTCGACTCGGTTACCTCCACTTCGGAGTTTCTGAAAATCCGGTTAAGTGATGACAAGCAAATCGTACAATTAGACGTTTTGCCTGTTATGGAGCATTTTGTCGATTTGAAAATATGGGTGAGAGGAGTCGTATTCTCGGTTCCCTGCCGCAAATCGGATAAAATAGATTATGTATTTACTTTTCATCCGCAGGGTAAAAAGTATAACAGGGTACAGATTGTCGGACAAATGAATGATTGGACACCCGGAAATACGCCTGATTTACAGTTGAATGAATCGGGCTTGTATGAAATAACATTGAGCTTGAGCCCGGGTTCCTATTTATACCAGATGAATCTGGATGGTGAACAAAATCACGACAACAATAATCCGGTCAAAGTAGACAATGGATACGGGAAGTATAATTCCGTATTGCAAATTGAAGGAGTTCAGAACTTTTTGCCGGTATTGTTAGCAAAAAGTCCCGATAACAGAAAAATCAGTGTGCAGATATTTAACAATGCCGAAAAGGTTTTTGTGTATTGGCAAAACTACCTCCTGCCGGACCATTTTATCAGAAAAGGAGAAAATGAAATCACCTTTGATGTGCCGGCTGAGGCTTATGAAATGCAAAGATCGTTTATCCGTGTTTGGGCTGCAAACAGTTATGGTGTAAGCAATGATTTACTGATTCCTTTACAAAACGGTAAAGTGTTACAGGATGCAAGATACCTGAATCGCACGGATAAACATGCGCAAATTATGTATTTCATGTTAGTTGACAGGTTTAAAAACGGAAATCCGGATAATGACAAACCAATGAACCGGCCGGATGTTCATCCGAAAGTTGATTATCAGGGTGGCGATCTTGAAGGATTACTCCAGAAAATAGAAGATGGCTATTTCAGTAAACTGGGAGTCAATACACTTTGGATTTCGCCACTGAATCAAAATCCGGAAGAACCTTATGGCTTTTATGCACCAATGAATACTAAGTTTTCAGGTTATCATGGCTATTGGCCGGTATCTTCTTCAAAGGTTGATTATCGCTTTGGAAGTAACGACTTACTCAAGAAACTGGTTCGTGACGCCCATAAGAAAAACATTAATATTTTACTGGATTATGTGGCCAATCATGTACATGAACTTCATCCGCTTTATCAGCAGCATCCTGAATTTGCAACCAATCTGTATTTGCCTGATGGCACTATGAATGTGGAAAAATGGGATGAACAAAGATTAACTACCTGGTTTGACACTTTCATGCCGTCACTCGATTTCTCAAATCCAAAGGTGGTGGATATGATGACTGATTCCGCAATTTTCTGGCTGCGTGAATTTGACCTCGATGGATTTCGCCATGATGCCTGTAAACACGTCGAAGAAACTTTTTGGAGAACACTGACTTTAAAGATAAAGCAAAATTTCCCGGACAAATATCCCTATCAAATTGGCGAGACTTATGGTAGTCCCAGGTTGATTGCCAGTTACCTGACTTCCGGCATGCTCGACGGGCAGTTTGATTTCAATGTATTTGACATTGCGAATACAACTTTTGCAGGAGTTGGTGGTGATTTAACCCGTGTGTGGGAAGTGTTGCAATCGAGTTTACAAACTTACGGTCACCACAACCTGATGGGCTATATTTCCGGTAATCACGATAAAGCAAGGTTTATGGGCTATGCTTCCGGTGATATAAAGTATGGAGAGGATGCAAAAGCAGCAGGGTGGAGTAGAGAAATCGGGATTACTGATTCTGTTGCATACGATAAATTTGCTTTGTTCCATACCTTTAACCTCACGATTCCGGGTGTGCCGGTTTTATATTACGGAGATGAGATTGGAATGACAGGTGGCAACGATCCCGATAGTAGACGGATGATGCGCTTTGAAGGGTGGAATAACCGGGAGAAAAATTTGTGGAATAAAGTATCGGCTTTGTCACACCTGAGAGCCAATAACCCGGTATTGATATATGGTAGTTTTATTAACCTGAAAAACACACCGAATACTTGGGTGTATGCCAGGAAATACTTTGCCGATGAAGCCATTGTACTGATTAATAATAGTGCGGAAAGTGAAAAAATTGAAGTAACTTTACCTGCTTATTTTAACAAAAAGGAGTTCAAACCAGTTTTCAATCATAAATTTATATTGACAGGGAACAAACTAACGGTTGAATTACCGGCTTATGCCGCAGAGGTGTTGATGTAACTGTCTAGGTCTAAAGTCTGAGGTCTAATGTCAAACGTCTAAAGTCCTCTGAATGCGATATTTTGTCTTTAGACCGTAAACTTTAAAAAAATGAAAATATTCACTACATCTCAGATCCGACAGCTCGATCAATATACAATCGAGCGTGAACCGATTGCTTCCGTCGATTTAATGGAACGTGCCGCAGATGCATTGCTGGATGCATTTATAACGTTTTATTCCAAGTCTGATAAGGGATTTTGTGTTTTTGCCGGTCCGGGGAATAATGGTGGTGATGCCCTGGCATTGGCCAGAAAGCTGAAAGATTTACACTGTGAGGTTCAGGTACATTTGTATTCAGCAGGAAAACTTTCCGAAGATTGTGAAATCAACAAAAACAGATTGCTGGAAAAATATCCGGAAGTGTTGAACGAGCATTTTAATGAGTTTGTTGAGCCGGTAATTGGTGATGATGATGTTATAATAGATGGTCTGTTCGGATCAGGTTTGAGCCGCCCTCTGTCGGGATTCTATGCTGAAATAATTGATTTTATCAATGATGCCGGCAATGTGGTTGTCGCGATTGATATACCCTCTGGTTTAAATGCGGATACTTGTCACAACATGCACGAACCAACGGTAAAGGCAACATACACCTTTACCTTCCAGTTTCCCAAAATTGCTTTTTTCTTTTGCGAAAACGAAAGATTTTTAGGAGAGTGGTTTATCCTCGATATTGGGATACATAAACCAAGTATAGACGAAATGCCGGCTAATTACCATTATCTTACACAGCAAGATGTAACCGGACTCATAAAAAAACGGAAAAAATTTACACATAAAGGTTCTTATGGACATTTAGCCCTGTTGGCAGGAAGCAAGGGGATGGCAGGTGCATGTATTCTGGCTGCAAAGGCAGCGCTCAGATCGGGGGCGGGTTTGCTTACAGTACATGGCCCGGAAGGAAACCGTTGTGTTTTGCAGACAAAAGTGCCGGAGGTGATCTATGACGCCGATCGCGATTCCGATTGCATTTCACAGTTTTACCATGCTGATAAGTATGATGCTTTAGCAATCGGCCCCGGAATCGGGATTCAAAGTCTGACCGTGAAAATGCTTCAGGATTTGTTGCCTGTTTTGCGGATTCCCTGTGTGCTCGATGCCGATGCTCTCAATATTATTGCATCTCAGAAGAATCTGCTGGAAGCTATACCGGCCGGAAGTATACTAACTCCTCATCCGAAAGAATTTGAACGACTTGCCTGTGTTAAAGGGAATTCATCTGATTGCCTGATGAAAGCTTGTGAAATGGCAACTAAATATCAGCTGGTAATTGTGTTAAAGGGCGCTTTTTCCAGAATAATACTGCCTGATGGCCAGGTTTATTTTAATAGTACGGGAAATCCGGGAATGGCTACAGCTGGCTCTGGAGATGTGCTGACAGGCATAGTGGGTGCATTGCTGGCGCAGGGTTATAATGCCGGACATGCGGCAAAGCTGGGAGTTTATCTGCATGGGTTAGCAGCTGATCTGGCGCTGGAAACTGAATCTGAAGAATCGCTGATAGCCGGCGATATAATTACTTCGCTGGGAAAAGCCTTTAAACGGATAAAAGGAAAATAATTACGGCACTTTATAAATTACGGCGTTTCAGAATTAGTTATGGAATTGAATTAATCCGGCTACCGGATTGTCCAAAACCTGACTGATAAAAATATTCCTTTCTGAAGCTGCAATTTCCAGCGGATCTTTCAACATGAATGCGACAGAGCCCACAAAACCCACTTGCATGTCAGTCAAATCATAATGCATCACATTCCGGATGAAAAAAGCATCAAAACTGTCGTATACTAAATTGAAAATTGCAGGCTCTTCAATATGTTCTGCAATAAAGCCGGTGAAAGACGCCAGAAACTTACTGGGGAAAGGATGGGTATAGACTTTATCCATTATTTGTTCCTGTGTTAATTCAAATTCATCATACAATTTTTCACAGATCCATTCTGGTAGTTGTTTTTTTATACAATCAGCAAGCAATTGTTTGCCAAGAACAGCTCCGCTACCTTCATCGCCCAAAATAAAACCTAATGGAGATATGTTGGTTACAATCCGGTTGCCATCATAATGACAGGAGTTTGAACCGGTTCCGATTATGCATGCAATACCTTGCTCATGTTGAAATAGACCACGCGCAGCACCCAGTAAATCACTTTCTATTTGAATTTTTGTATCTGGAAAGTAGTATTTCAATGCGTCTTCAACAGTTACTTTTTTTTCCGGAAAAGAACATCCGGCACCATAAAAAAATAGTTCTTTTACAGATTGACATTCAATGTGCGGAAGTAATGCAGATAATATTAATTCCTGTATTTCACCGGTTGATTGATAAAAAGGATTGATTCCGGGCGTTATAATCTGCCGGATTAATTTAGCATCTTCAGTTATACTCCATGTTGTGTCCGAAGAACCGGTGTAGGCAATCAATTTCATTTAATTATGGATAAGATATTTTTCAAAATTGTTTGCAAAGTTAATGCTTTTTAATAATTTGTAAAATTTTAACAGCTAACTGGTTCCATTTTTTTTATTACTTTTGGCATACTATAATGAATAAGCTGTAATTGTTTGGTTAATAATGTAATAGCTTGTAAGAAACAAAGCGAGAATGAAAAGAATTATTTTAGGATTGATTTGCCTGCTGATGGTAACAACAGGCAAGGCCGGAGAAGAAGTTAAAAGTTTGTATAGCGGTGGTATGCTCATACTGCAACCCGGTTACACCATCACAGGTAACAGTCATCAGGACATCCGGGATATGAGTTCGTCCATCGGCGGAATCCTGCGCATGTATTTCTGCAGATACTTTACAGCCGGAATTTATGGTGGAAGTCAGAAAACACATTATCAAACAACAGGTTCTGATAATTCCTATTTAAATTTGGGATATGGAGGTCCGTTTGTTGGTCTCAGTCACAAATCGGGTAAGTTCCGTTATACAGCTTCTGCATTTGCCGGTATGGGGGCATTTCGTAATCTGCATATTGATAAGCAAAATGGAAGTTATCTATCCGATGCCAATTTATATAAAGCTTCGACGATAGTTTATTCACCAATTCTGAGTATCGATTATGCCATTACAAAAAGAATTTACATTACAGCGCAAACCCTTTGTCTGATGGGAGAATTTCAAAATAAACCTTTTTATAATCCAACTTTTCAACTCGGTATTTTGTTTAGCAGGTAACAAATCGGCTTTATGAAACATGGTTCTAAGTTCTAATATTTATTTTAATAGATTATAAAGATGAAAATAGCTGTATTCAACACAAAATCGTATGATCGGGAGTATTTGGATAAATATAATGAACAGGCCGGTCATCGCTTGGTATATTTTGAAGCGCCACTGAATAGACATACAGTCAATCTCACGCAGGGATATGAGGGCGTATGCGTTTTTGTTAATGACATAATTGATAGGGAAACGATAAAAGGACTTGCTGAAAACGGTGTGAGAATAATCGCGTTGCGGTGTGCCGGATTTAATAATGTTGACTTGGCAGCTACAAGTGAGTATAACATCCGGGTTGTAAGGGTTCCTGCATACTCGCCACAGGCAGTTGCAGAACATGCGGTAGCCTTGATTCTTACCTTAAACAGAAAAACACATAAAGCTTATAGCCGTGTGAGAGAAAATAATTTTTCTTTGGAACGACTTGTTGGTTTTGATTTATATGGTAAAACTGTTGGCGTGATTGGAACCGGGCAAATTGGCATAGCCTTCTGTAAAATTATGTTGGGTTTCGGATGTACCGTGTTTGCAAGTGATTTGTACGAATCTCCCGGGTTGAAGCAGCTGGGAGTGGTGTATCGTCCTTTCGAAGAAGTGCTTAAACTTTCGGACATAATTTCATTGCATTGTCCATTGACTCCGGATACCTACCACCTGATCGATCAGAATGCCTTCTCCCGGATGAAAGATGGTGTGGTGGTTATCAATACCAGTCGTGGAGCACTTATTAATACGAAAGATGCAATATCAGCCCTGAAAAAGAAAAAGTTAGGTTACTTGGGAATAGATGTTTATGAGGAAGAGGAAAAGTTATTCTTTAATGATCTGTCAGAAAGCATTATTCAGGATGATGAGATTTCAAGGTTAATGACTTTCCCCAATGTTTTGATTACTGCTCATCAGGCTTTCTTTACCAGAGAAGCCCTCGCAGGGATTGCATCAACCACCATACAAAACCTGACTGATTTTGAAAAAGGTGTAACACTGATCAATGAGATAAATAAAAACAAAATTTAATCGTATGAAAGAAAAACTATTAAGTTGGTCTGAAGCCATTATTCCCTGGTTGTTGTCGCACGGAATTAGAATTGTGTTAATTGCTGTCATAGCTTATGTCCTAAAGCGGATTATTCATGGCGTAATCGTACGTGCAGTAAGAATAGCAGTCAGGAGTGAGGACTACCAATCGAAAGAAGCTGAGGAGAAAAGGGAGAATACCCTGATTAGCTTGTTTACAGTTACCTTACAGACACTTATTGTCCTGATTGCCGGTATGATGATCCTTGAAGAGCTGGGCGTTCAGATTGGTCCGATGTTGGCTGCCGCCGGGATAGTCGGGTTGGCATTTGGTTTTGGTGGTCAGTATCTGATCAGGGATATCATTACCGGGTTATTTGTTATCATGGAAAACCAGTACCGGATTGGAGATGTTGTCAATATAAATGGTATTGGCGGATCGGTTGAAAATATCACCCTGAGAAAGACAACTTTGCGGGATTTGAATGGAACCGTTCATCATATTCCGCATGGAGAAATAAAAACCGTATCCAATCTGACCAAAGATTTCTCGCGGGTCAATATGAATCTTGGAATTTCCTATAATTCTAACCTGGAACATGTTATAGCTGTGGTGAATAAGATTGGTAATCAGATGGCTGATGATCCTCAGTTTAAAGACTCAATTCTAAAACCCATTCAGTTTGTGAGGGTAGATGATTTTGCCGATTCAGCTATTATCATCAAAATGGTTGGCGAAACCAAAGTCCTCAAACAATGGGAAGTTGCCGGTGAATTCCGTAAACGCCTTAAAATTACTTTTGACAAAGAAGGTATTGAAATCCCCTTTCCGCAGCGGGTTGTACACATAGCACAGGATGATGATAAAACACGATTAATTGGTGAACTGAAATCGAAAAATTAAGCAAGTTAGAATTTATAATCAGATAGTTTTATTTGTGGCAGGTATAACTTAAACTGATTTATTGATTATGCTGATTATATGAAAGTTTTGATTATTTTTGCCATGTGTATGTTTATGATTGATATATACCATTGGTTTGAGTTAAGATGACCACACATCAAAAAGGGGGGATTGTCCGAAAACCCTACAGAGTAGGAATGACAAAAATTAATATCCACATGAAAAAGACAAGTTTAAATTTCATTTTATTATTGGGTGTTATAGCTGTTTTTTCTTCTTGTTCTCCACGTATAGTCGGAGTTTGGAATGTTGAAAGTTTTGAAACAGTGTCGCAGGGAAAAGAAGCTATTTCAGCTAAAAATATTGGTAAAATCACTTTCCGGAAAGATGGTACAGGAGTCAAAGATTTATCATTCACAATTTTGGGGATTGTCAAAGAGGATAAAACGCCTTTTAAGTGGATATTGAATGACAACCTGCTTACAATCAGTGGTCAGGAATCTGATTTTGTAAAAACGTGGATTGTTGTCGACAATCAGAAAAAGTATCAGAAAATCAAATCGACTGACGGAGCAGATCAGGTGCAAACTGTAGTGCTTCGCAAATAGGTTTAGAATACAAATTTTTATAAACTTTGCCCCGTGAAACAAACGGTCAGAATATTAATTCTCAATATAATGGCCATGGTTTACTTTCTGATAGTAGGCCTGGCCATTTTCATTGCTTCAGATTCATCTTTTGCCATCAGACAAAATGATGTATTGGATAAGCAAGGGGTTATTTCTGAGTTTGTACCTGAGTTTTACCATCACATAAACAGATCCGAGAACCATGTTGTTGCTGGTGAGCGCTACGATACTCCGTATCAGCTTAAGCTGTTCAGTAGTTATATTCATGTAATCAGGCATTTCGAATTACAATCGGCTTTCAGATTACTGCAAAGAAAACAACTATTAGTCAACGTCTGCATCAGATATCGTAAAGCAGATGGAATCTTTCCTTATCACTATTTCTGGTGATATCTTTCTTTTAGTTTCTATTTTATTATTCTGCGGGGAGAACATCTTCGCACATGAGATCATGTATTGTTATGTGATCCGTTTCTTATTTATTTATAATTTAACAACTAAAAGATATGGATGCTGTTTCTATAATTATAGGATTAATTCTTGTAGGTATTTTTTTACTTATTTTTATTCTACCTGCTATGAATACAAAGAGAAGAGAGAAAAAAATGTTGCTGACTTTAAGTAAGCTGGTAGAAAAACAAAAATCAAAGATTGATCAAAAGGAAATGATAGGTGATGTTATGATTGGACTAGACCAGTTAAAAGGTATATTATACTTTTATAAACATCGAAAAGATCAGGATATATATGATATTTTACAACTTCGTGATGTGAGCTGCTGTAAATTGTTGATACAAAAGAAACAAATGAAGAGTAACAATGAGAACTTTAATCCATACGAAAAACTTGGATTGGAATTTATCCTGAACGACAAAAGCAAACCCAATATTATTTGGTTATTTTATCAGGTTGATGAGTATTTACGTTTGAATCTGGATTTGAAGCAGCTTGAAAAATGGGAAAAATCTATTCAGGATATCATTTCCAAACAGTCAATTCCAAAGTAATTACATAAGAATAGGGGAATTCATAGAGTTTACCACATATAATGAAATAAGGGAGGAATAATGTCTCCCTTATTTTTTTTATTTAAAATATATTTTTATTTTTGAACAGATTTTTACAGACCAATTATTTCAAAGATTGTAACAGATATAGTTGAACAACAAACTAAAAGTATATTAACTTAAAATTAAAGAGTATGAGAACATTTTCAATTTTGTTGATTTTCATTAGTATGTCTTGTTATCTGGTTGGGCAGGTTACAGAAGGTGAAACAAAGTTGCGAAAGCAAGATGCAGATACGGTAAGTGGATGGAAAAAAGGTGCAGTTGTAGGTGTCAATGTGAGTCAGGCTTCGCTTACAAACTGGGCGGCGGGTGGACAGAACTCATTTGGTGTAAATGGTTTGACCAGTTTGTTTGCCAACTATAAAAAAGGTAAGATGTCATGGGATAACTCGTTGGACATTGGTTATGGTGTTTTACAACAAGGGGCTAATTCGGATTTTATAAAAACTGATGACCGTTTCGATTTCCTGTCCAAATATGGACAACAGGCAAGTAAGTCGCTTTATTATGCTGCTTTATTCAATTTTAAAACGCAGATGACGGAAGGAAAGAAAGATACAGTCAAAATATCTAATTTGTTTGCTCCGGCTTATGTGTTGACAGCGATTGGTTTGGATTACAAGCCAAATAGTTATTTTACCGCATTTCTCGCGCCCTTGACAGGGAAAGTTACGATTGTAAACGATCCGGACTTGAATAGTATAGGTGCGTTTGGGGTCGCTCCGGGTGAGAAATTCAAGGGTGAGTTTGGTGGATACCTGCGGGCAGCCTTCTCAAAAAATGATTTCAAGAGTGAAGCGCTTAAAAACCTTTCATTGACTACAAAAGTTGATTTGTTCTCCAACTATCTGAAAGATCCACAAAATATTGACGTAAGCTGGGAAACTTTATTTGTTTTCAAAGTCAATAAATATATTTCGGTAAACCTGAATACGCATCTGATATATGATGCTGATATTCTGTTCGATACTAATAAAGATGGACAAATACTCAGTGACGGGTCTGATAAATCTCTTGTACAATTTAAAGAAATTCTGGGTGTAGGCTTCCTGTATAAATTCTAACAATATTTGAAGTAATAAAATTATAAATCCTTATCTGATCTGACATTGTTACAGTGTTTTGACAAATTGACACTTGTTGTTGCTTGTTTTTATGTCTAAATGTCAGATAATCAGTATTTAAGGTTTTGGAATGCCGTTGTTTTTGCAACGGCATTTTATTTGTAATTTATCGGTTGTCAACAAATATGTTTAATTAATAAATGGAGGATTAAATTATGTCACTCGTAAGATTCAGAAGGAATTATCCATCTTTGTTCGACCATTTTATGGAAAATGATTTATTTGACTGGTCGAACCGAAATTTTTCTACTACCAATACAACTTTACCTTCCGTAAATATTAAGGATGGGAAAGAAAACTTTGAGGTAGAAGTTGCTGCACCGGGTCTTAACAAAGAAGACTTTAAAATTGAACTGAACAATGATCTGTTAACTATCTCTTCAGAAAAGAAAGTTGAGAATGAAGTGAAAGATGGAGAATGCTACACATGCAGGGAATTTAGTTATCAATCTTTCAGCCGTTCATTTACATTACCCAATATCGCTGATGGTGAAAAAGTAATGGCAAAATATGACAATGGTATTTTAACAGTAACTATTCCCAAAAAGGAAGAAGCAAAAGCTAAGCCAAGGAGAATGATTGAAATCATGTAATCAATCAATTTCTGAACCTTAAATAACGGAGAAAACATCAGATTTTCTCCGTTATTTTTTTGTGTTTATGTTCTGACACTTATTTTTCATTGCCTAAAATATAGAAACTACTCAAAAGGTATAAAATTTTTAAGGTTTTTACTTTTTGCTTACTCATGTAATTTTTTGCACACTATTTTTGTCCTGAAAATTTTATCGACCAAAAACCAGAAAGGAGGAGTAACAATGAATACCGGTTAGTCTGACAGAAAAATATTTTATTTGTGAAGTACAGTAACAAATAAAATACGGCAGATCAGGCACAATCTGTCGAAAACCTTAAAAAAGGAAAGAGTTGCTGAACTTTTATTATCTTAAACTTAAATTCAAAATGAAAAAAATATCTTATCTATTTGTTATATCGGTAGTTGCGCTTCTTTCTTGTGAGAAAAATGAAGTTGCCAAACCAAATGACTATGCTGTGATTGAAAGTATTAAATCAAAAGCGACAGCACTTTCAAACAGACATGATTCTCTGGTGATTGAAATGCTTAAACTGGAAAAACACAAAAAGTATCAAAAAGCTAAAAGTACAAATAATGCAAATCCGAAACTGAATCTGAACGAAATGCTTGATGTAATCGAAGAGGTAACAGGTATAGCACCGCTAATATTAAAAGAAGATGATGCTGATAACTCTGAAGTTCAAAAGATTAAAGGAAAAATAGCAGGTAATACCCCGGTTATAAATCTGGACAATGAATTTATCAGAATGAGTGATTACGCTAATTCAGCTCTATCAAAAAAATATCTGGAACGTGTTGACCAATTGTTAATGTATTCAGAATACAAGTGTTATGATGATATAGTCTCAGAGATTAATCAGGTACAGTATGAAGTTATAGCTGATATAAATGCTCCGGAAGAGGACATTAAGCTGATTATTAATGCAACAGAAGTATTAAAAGGTTCTCTTAAGATATGGGAAAATGTGTTGCCGACAGATTACAGTCAGGCCAGAGATTCCAAAGCATTAGTAAACAAAGCACTAAAATGGCCGCGTTGGTTGAAATGGGTGTTTGTTGGCGCTGCGGATGCAGTCGGTGGTTCCATTTCGTGGTTTTCCGGTGCAACTATAACAATTATGAATGTTCCGATATATTTACCTCCCGGTCCGGTGGGTGCTGCTGGTGGTGCAGCAGCCGTTTCTGTTTTAGCTACAATTATAGCATTCCAATAAATAAACTTTCCCTGCATCTTTAAGAGATGCGGGGAGTAAAATAAATAACAACTTAAATAACACAAAATGAAGAATCAAAAGTTTAAAACAAAAGTGATTGTAAACACTGTAATTGCATTAATCCTTGCTATGCCCATGAATCTTTTTTCGCAAGACAACAAAATGTCTTCCCGTATCAGTCTTGGTTTTAATTCAGGCTCTATGAACAGTTTCACAAATAATATTTTAAATTCAGGAAATTCAAACGATCTGTTTGTTTCTTATGCCTTTAGTCCTGCAGTGGTTTTAAATTTGGGTTACAATACAAGCACATATACAAAGAAGATATTAAACATCAATCAATCAGTGCTACATTCAGGTTTGCTAATAGGTATGGATTACTTGCTGAAACCGGAACATGAGTTTCTGTCTTCATCCCTTAATTTGTCTTTAGTAAACTCATTTACTTCATTTGAAAGTTTTAAAAATTCACATGTTAGCATGTCTTACCGGTTGAATTTTCACAAAACATTTTATTTAGGTTTGGGTGTAAACTGCACACATAATTCAGTCACCGAATTTTCGACCGTTCCGTTTGACAATTTCAACCTGATACTTCAAATTGGTGTTCGAGGTATAGGTTTCAGATTTGGGAGAAATTAATCAACTGTCGTAAGGATTTCTGATTAATCTTGATGGAATAGCTTAAATAAACCATTTGATATATACTGTGGTAATTTTTTGTTTGTTTACTATCAACCTGAAGATAAATAAATATGAATTTAATATCTTCAGGTTGATATAGAAAAATTAAAACTATAAATATCAGGCTCTATTCATCAGATTCTTACCAAGGCCTCGACATAATAATATATCATTATACCTGCCAGTACCAATTTGAGAATTGTGCCGGTTAGCAATCCCAAAAAGGTACCGAGAGCAGCCTTGATGGCTTTTTGTGATGTTTTGCCCACAAGTAATTCCCCGAGGAGTGCACCAACGAATGGTCCTGTTATAATTCCCCAGGGACCCATGAAGAAACCGGCAAAGAGTCCGATTAAGCTTCCTCTGACTCCGGCTTTACTTCCGCCTGTCTTTTTTGTTCCCCACACCGGAATGATGAAATCGAGTAATTGAACGATAATTACAACAATTCCAAGAACTATCAAGAAACGGGATGAAAATTGTACGGTTGATGTCAGATGCAGTAATATGAGGCCCAGATAGGATAAAGGAATACCGGGCAAAATGGGTAAGACAGATCCAAGAAATCCGGTTAATAAAAATAGCCCGGCAATGATAATGAGAAGTAGGTCCATGATGAGTGTTGGATTATGAGTTTTTGTTAATCAGTTTATTGGGTATAAACAAAGGGAAGTTAAACTGAACAGGACGCCATTACATTTAATATTGCCTCACATTCTCTTCTCCCCGTAATACCCGAAGTCCGGCTGCTGCCAGCGCCTGCATTTCATCCTCTCCGGGATACACGACTACCTTGCACATGGGTTGTATCATTCTGGTTATGTAATTTACAATTAATTCGTTGTAAGCCATCCCACCGGTGAGGATAACAGCATCGGCTTTACCTTCGAGTACGACCAACATGGAGCCTATTTCTTTGGCAACACCATAAGACATGGCTTCAAGGATCAGACGGGCATGTAAATCTCCGTTTTGTGCCAGTTTGTAGGCTGCATTGACATCATTTGTGCCTAGGTGGGCGACTAATCCTCCTTTACCCACTAGTAAATGTTGTATTTCTTCCTGTTCGTATATGCCCGCGAAGATTACCCGGATCAAAGCTCCGGCATCCATGGTGCCTGCCCGTTCAGCAGAAAATGGGCCGAAGCCATCGAGCGCCTGGTTGGTGTCGATGACACGTCCCTGCTTGTGTGCCGCTACTGAGATACCACCTCCTAGATGGGCAATTACAAGGTTGAGTTTGTCGTATTGAGTTCCACAATCTATAGCATATTTTCTACCAATGGCTTTGTGATTCAATGCATGGAAAGCAGATCGTCTTGGAAATTGTGGAAGTCCGCTGATGCGGGCCACTTCTTGTAACTCATCCACGACAACCGGATCGGCAATGTAAGCGCGACAATCACAAATCCGGGATGCAAATTCATTGGCTAACACTGCACCCAGGTTACTGGCATGTTCACCGTTTAAGCACTGTCGCAGGTCGTTTAGCATGATTTCATTGACTGCATAAATGCCGGAAGGAAGCGGGCGGAGAAAGCCACCACGCCCGATAACAGCATGGATGCCATTCAGGTCAACTTTTTCTTCTTCCAGATACTTGATGATGTTCTCCAAACGGAATTCATATTGGTCTATCACATGTTTGTAGGTATGCAATAATTTAGCCGGGTGTTTGATTACGACTGAAATCAAAGGTTTGTCGTCTTCATAAACGGCTACTTTGGTTGAAGTCGACCCCGGATTTATAACCAGAATTTTGTGCATAGTTGTATCAATTTGATGTAAATCAACTATTTAGGAGCCGTATGATAAAGATAGGCGCCTATTCCCAGGAACAGAAAATTAGGTAACCACACAGCCAAGAATGGCGACATGGCGCCACTGACTGAAAATGAGGTTGACAAAGTGGAAAATAAAATATATATTGAACTTAATGCCAGTCCGATACCCAAATGAAGTCCGATGCCACCTCTTACTTTTCTCGATGCCAGTGATACACCCATCAGGGTCATAATGAAAGCTGCCAAGGGCATGGAAAAACGTTTATAATATTCGTCCTCGAAGGCCTGTGTGCTTCCTATCCCCCTGTTTTTGAGCCGGTCGAGGTGTTCTTTCAGTTGGGTGTTGTTCAATTGAGCACTTTCCTTAGCCGTAATAAAAAACTCCCGGGGTTGAACCATAATCGTTGTATCTAATGAGGTGCCTTTAACGATACTTTCGCGCATACCGTCAAAGTTTCGCAACAGATAGTCGGTAATTTTCCAGTGGTACAGTGAGTCCCAGGTGATTGACTCTGCTGTTAAGCGGGAAGTAAGAATCTTGTCTTCGAACTTTTCCAGAGAAAAACGATAACCTTTGTTTTGTTCTATTTCAAATCTTTCAATGTATAGAATCACGCCAGGTTCAATCTCCATTTGAATATTGCGGGCATAATTGGTTTTGAATTTCTTGATGTAAGCATCTTCAAATTCAAGCAGCTTTTCATTGGAGGGAGGTATGATATAGCCTCCCAGTATAAAAGACATGATGCTGATGATGGTGGCCGAAATGAAATAGGGTTTCATGATGCGTCTGAAACTGATACCGCTGGCAAGCATGGCGATAATTTCCGTATTGGAGGCGAGTTTCGATGTGAAGAATATTACCGAAATAAAAGTGAACAGGGGTGTAAACATGTTCATGTAGAAAGGGATAAAATTCAGGTAATAATCAAATATGATAGCCTCCAGCGGTGCGTTATTATCGAAGAAATTGTCTAATTTCTCAGTCAGGTCGAAAATAACCGCAATGCTTAAAATCAGAATAATAGAAAAGAAAAACGTACCAAGAAACTTCTTGATAATGTAAGTATCCAGTTTGCTGAGACCTATTTTCCGGTAATCAATCTTCATGAATAAAATGAAAGCTTATTTTTATTGTTATATGTTTATTTAGAAGTTAAGAAAGTAGGTCTAAAGTTCCCAGTCTTTCCTCTCTCTTAAATTTTAAACTCTTAAACCGCATTAGTCTTTAAACTATCCACTATCAAAGTAAAGTTAGAAATTTTTATAAAATTTCTCCGGAAATCGGGGTGTTACATTTTTATAATACTCCCTGATGTGCAACATGTCGGCAGTTTCATCACCCGTAGGCATGAAAACCTCCTTTATACCCATTTCTTTTTTCTTGTAATCGATATAAGCCAGTTCGATCGGTACTTTGGCTTTCATGGCAATGTGATAAAAGCCCATTTTCCATTTTTTACGTAGGCTTCGGGTACCTTCTGGAGTAACGGCCAGATGAAAATGAGTTCTTTTTTCAAATTCTTTCGCCATTTGTTCGGTTACAGAGGTCGCTTTGCTACGATCCACCGGAACTCCTCCCATTGATTTAAACATATAGTTGAAAGGGAAAACAAACCAGGATTTTTTGATTAAAAAGGAAGATTGGCGGTTGACTGCCCAATATGACAATTTTCCGATAATAAAATCCCAGTTACTGGTATGTGGTGCAACACATACGACACTTTTAGGGGGTTCTGCTGTGGTTAGTGTCAATTTCCAACCTGCGATGCGCAGTATCCAGCGACTCAATTTCTGCATATAAATTTCGTTTTTTGAGAATGCAAAGCTACAATATTTTTTTGAGATAGAAACAGTGGTTAAATGTCCTGTAGATTATGGAATAATATAATGAAGGCGTTCAACTGTATGCGGGTTGAAGAAACCTAGTATCGCTCCCTGTAAATTGGTGTAGGGGTTGGCCGGACTCGATGAACCTCCTGGTCCTCCGGAAGAACCTCCCATACTCTTAAAGTACTCATAAACAGATTTACTGATGCATTGTACTTCAACTGAGATGCTGTCCCCCGGTTTTAATTCCGGATTATATACCACCAACAGATTCTCAATTTGGTTGCCGTTTGTAAGCCGGTCGTCATACACGTAATTATTTCCGGATATTTTACCGTTTACGGTTAAAACTATCCGGTAGTAGTTTTGTTCATCAACCGGATCGGTGTAGGTGACGTAAACTTCATAGAAATCGGCTGTTTGATTGGGTAAAACCGGCGGTCCTCCTCCCGGATAGATGGAGTTTACAACACGAAAAGTATCTACGGGAACATATTCCGGAATCCTGCCGGACGATGAAATTATTTCTTCCTCACTTTCAACAGTCAGGAAATAAGTTTGTCCCGATTTTCCGGTTAAGTTAACCGAAACGTAAATGCCGGGATTTATTTCGGTTAAAATCTCGCTGTTGCCTTCTTTGTCTGAAATGATAATGAGAGCGCCGCTTACCGGAGGAAATGTTCCGGTATGATACAGATTTACCGAACGTGTTAAAACGACTACCGCAGGTTCGCCACGTCCGATACTTGCTTCCACAACCAGTTGAGGGTGAGAGTCGTTGATGTTGATCTCAATGATTTCAGAACAAGAGGCTGATATAATTGCTGCGATGAGTATAATCAGTTTGTTATATCTCTTAGTTTTTAAGGGCATTTTTAAAATTTAAAATTATAGGTTATCGATGGAACATAAGTAAATAAATAGGTTTTTACTGCGTTGATGACTTCCGGATTGCTTTCATCAGGTTCGAAATCAATGGTAAATGGATTTTTCTGACCATAAGCATTATAAACTGAGAAGTTCAGGCTGCTTTCATATTTACTGGTTTTTTTAAGTATGCGTGTTGCTCCCAAATCGAGCCGGTGATAATCAGGCATTCTGTAGCCGTTGCGTTCGGTGTAATAATAGCGCACGTTACCGTTCACGAGGTACTTGCCACTCGGGAAGGTGACAGCATTTCCGGTATTGTACACCCAGGTAGCTGAGACCGACCATTTTTTGTTTATATCGTAAATGCCGACAACCGATACGTCATGTGTAATGTCTTGCCTTGCCGGGTACCAGTTGCCATTATTGATGCCATCAATCAGCCTTTCTGTCCTTGACCAGGTGTAGCCAATCCATCCTGTTAGTTTACCTCTTTTTTTTCGAAGTAAAACCTCTGCTCCGTAAGCCCTTCCCACCCCGAAAAGCAGTTCTCCTTCAATGTGTTCGTTAGCGTTGATGTCGGCGCCATTTTTCAAGTCGATCTGATTTTGCATCCAACGGTAATATATTTCGGTACTTACTTGATACATATCCTCTTTGAAATTGGTGAAATAACCCAGTGAAAATTGATCGCCGATTTCCGGTTTCACGTTGTTACTCGACGATAACCAGATGTCAGTCGGCAAGGTAGAAGTGGCATTCGAAATCAAATGCAGGTTTTGCGTATTCCGGGTAAAGCTGGCTTTAACCGAATTTCTTTCATCAAAAATATAGGCGATATTCAGTCGGGGTTCAATTTGATAATAGGATTTAACAATCTGATTCTTAGCATAGGTTGTAGTATCCGTTATGGCTCCGTCGCGGTAGGTGTAAAAATCACCGGGACCGAATAAATGATAGGCCGAAAATCTCAATCCATAATTGATATTGAGATTATAAGTCGGTTTCCATGTATTGCTGATATAAACACCATTATCGACAGCAAACTTTTCCTGCAGACGGGTCGGTGTAAAGTCAGAATCTTCCGTGGTGTCGAGTTGTCCGGGGATGATGGTGTGATAAATCGAATTTAGACCAAAGGATAAGGTGTTTTTGCTGTTGGGATAGTATTGAAATTCATGTTTGAAATTCCAGTTTTTGATGATGGAAGTCAGACTAAACCCTGCGTCCTGCAGGATATTCACCTTATAGTCGTAGTTAGAGTAAATGATGGAAGTATTGCTGAATAATTTGGCATTCCACAAATGATTCCACCGTAGTGTTCCGGTGATATTGCCCCAGTCTAAACCAAATCTTTCCTGAAATTCGAACACATCTCTGCCAAAATAACCTGATAAATAAATGCGGTTTCTTTCATCAACCCGGTAGTTTGCTTTCAGGTTGAGGTCGTAAAAATATAGTTTGTTGTTGTTAATCAGTTCATCGGGAGAAAGTTTTAAAAATAAATCCGCATAGGTTCTGCGGGCAGTCACAAGGTAAGAGCCTTTTTCTTTTACAATCGGACCTTCCAGGTTCAAGCGCGAGGAAATCAAGCCGATACCACCTCCGATGTGATGTGTTTGGTTATTTCCATCGTTCATTTTTACATCCAGTACCGAAGAAATCCTACCCCCATACTCGGCTGGTGCGGTACCTTTGAACATCTGGATATCTTTGATGGCATCACTGTTGAAAGTAGAGAAGAATCCCAACAGGTGATCGGCATTGTATACTGTCGCTTCATCCAACAAAATCAGATTTTGAGAACTGTTGCCGCCACGCACATAAAATCCGCCACTGGCTTCACCAACTGATTTGATGCCCGGGGTGAGTTTAAGTGTTTTCAGGATGTCGGCTTCTCCAAAAATCACCGGAACTTTGGCAATTTCTTTCACCTGCACCCTTTCAACCCCGATTTCAGTTGAAAGGATGTTGTCGTTGGTACGACGTGCAGTCACTTCTACTTCGTCCAACTGTCGGGTGTCGGGCTCCAGTTTGAAGTTTATCATCCGGTTTTCTTTGATGTTTATTGTCTGAACGAAGGGCTTATAACCCAAATAAGAAACAATAAATGTATATTGGTTTTCGGTAAGTGTCAGGGAAAAGTATCCGTAGGCATTGGTCGAAGCGCCTGCAACCGGCATTTCATCAACGAGAATAGTTGCTCCGATCAGACTTTCACCCGATGAAGCATCCGTAACCGTTCCACTGATGGTATGTTTTTGTGCTGCAAAAACGGAAACAGATATAAGTATGAATAGATGAAGCAGGTGTATTTTCATAAACTGATTTTTCAACGTGTAATTCAAATGGCGAAAGTAATAGCTTTGTTCAACCTGACCTCTGTTTTTCACTTTTTTTATCAGCTGATATTCTTTATTTGGCCTGCGGTGTTTATAAATTCAGAAAAAATCGTGCTGACAGCTCCTGTTTTATTTGTACTTTTGTCAACTATTATCAGCATTTTTCTGCTTATATGAAGTTTTTAGACGAACTAAATGAAAGTCAGCGCAAAGCTGTTGAGTTTTCCGATGGCGCATCGCTTATCATCGCGGGTGCAGGATCGGGTAAAACGCGGGTGCTGACTTATAAAATAGCTTATTTGCTTAAAAAAGGTCTGGCGCCTTCTTCTATATTAGCTCTGACTTTTACCAACAAAGC
>VSSQ01000496.1_pt1 | contig 25391 bp, 14 predicted proteins | sample 4763081 | NCBI WGS metagenome assembly VSSQ01 (sample SAMN12137344, study PRJNA551015) | bioreactor metagenome | isolation source: SDC9 anaerobic chlorinated ethene degrading culture | place: USA: Knoxville, Tennesee | collected 2015-01-01
CGGTAAAGCATGTTTCGTTTTTATTTCTTTTGTATCAACTTTGTATTCAATGTTCCGGAAACGTGTATCGGCAAAGCGGAATGCTTCCGGCAGAGCATTTCTCCAGAAACCGAATTCATGTCCGCCTTCTTTCACATTGTACAGGTGAGGAACTCCTTTTTTCAACATCGTTATATGCAGAAATTCGTTACTGCGGCATAAGGTGTTTTCTTTGTCTCCATTCTCCATGTAAAAAGCCACTTTTTTAAGCTCATCAACACTTTTATTTTCAATCAGATAAAAAGGTGAATTGGCTTTATAATAATCAGTTATGCGCGCATCTCCCGACTCTCCCACTCCACCGAAGATCCTACCCCATTGTTCATTCCACCCGTCCGGATGTTCATTGACATACTGTTCGTCGGTACGAATAGAAGCGCTAAGCGGAATGCTGACACCAAATACATCCGGATATTTCACCGGCAATACAAACGCTCCGAAACCGCCCATTGAATATCCGGTCACTGCGCGTTGTGATGCTTCCGGAATGGTTTTGTAAACAGAATCAATATAGGGAACGAGCTCCTCAATAAACATCTGCTGATAATTGAATGTGCCATCGTAAAAGTCGGTATAGTAAGACCTGAAACCTTGTGGCATGACACAAATAAAAGGTTTGATATCTTTTTTATCAGTCATGTAATCGAGGATGGAAGAAACCTGACCGTATTCCAGCCAGGAAGACTCGTTATCGCCCAGTCCGTGTAACATATACATTACCGGATAAGATTTCCCGGATTGGTGATAATCCTTGGGAAGTACAATGGAATAACATATTTCCCTGTCAAGTATCCTGCTTTTGAATGACAGGCTTTCCTGTATACGATAGCTTTGTGCTGTGAGCTGAAATGCCAGCAAAAAGACAAGATGCAACAATATTTGACGATTCCTGTACATATTTACAATGTCTTATTAAGCATTAAACCAAGATAAACGATGCTGTTATTTAATCCGTGCATAAATGCATTAAAACTATCTTTCCCATTTCTGACACGGTACTGATGATTAATATTTTGCTTACGGCAATCCGAATACAAACCCTGTACAATTGAATAGCTTTGAGATTCATCCGTCGTATCGAGGTAAATAAATCTGACCTCCGGGATATTGGTAACCGAATCGACAAATGGCTGATAAAGAAACAGCGATTCAAATAATTCCGGATAATCCGACACCGTATGATACGCTACTGACGCTCCCGAAAAGTTAGCCAGTAACAGTCTCCCCTGCTTTTGCTTCTTCGTACGGTACCCATTATTCACAAAAGCGCTTAGCTCAACAAGATTTGATGGAGTTTTAAACTCATTTGCATCTGCTTCAACTAAGATAAACTGTTTTTCCCGTTGAAGAGAGTCAAGCGAGGACATTATGTTTTTTGTTTCATCAAGTCTGTTTTGGAGGGTATGATGCATGAAATACATAACCGGATAAGTTGCTGACGAAGTTGAATATCCCGACGGTAAAACGACATTCAGTGTTTTACCATTAAAATTAAGCTGTTCTATATTTCCCGAAAATCCGGTAGAAAGATTGAAAGCAGGGTCATCAGCATAAGCAACTCCATCAAAGTTGGTTTGTATAAACATCAATGCTTCCCGCATGGCTTTCAGCCAGTAATCCCAGGTGTGTGCACCGTTCCGGACTCTGTATTCATGGGCTATATTTTTTGAACGCATAAGCGCATGCATCTCATTGTTGGTAAAAGACAGAGATTCCTCATCATCACCGCAATCGATGAAAAAACGAACAGCAGAAAAGCTGCCGGCATCTTCATCCGCAAAGAAATGAAACGGACTGTGCATTTTGAAATAATCTGTCACCCTGTTCTCACCGGTACTGCCCTTAGCCCCGAAGATGGGCCCCCATTGCGCGTCAAAAGCCGATTGCGATTCAATCATATACTGCTCATCCGTGCGGAATGACATACTCAGCGGAACCGAAACCGAAAATACATCCGGATTCTTTACCGGCAGAATCAATGCCCCGTAACCCCCCATTGAATAACCGACGACAGCTCTTTGTCCGGGTGTCTTTTTAGTACGGTAAAGCGAATCGATCAGAGGGACAAATTCTTCGACAAACATGTCCATATAATTCAGGGTGCCATTAAAACGGTTCACATAGTAACTGTTATATCCCTGTGGCATCACATAAATCATCGGTTCTATTTCACCCTTTTCTTCCAGTTCTTTGATTATTCTGTCTATTTTACCTCCGCTCATCCAGGAAGTTTCATTATCGCCAAATCCGTGCAACAGATAAACTGTCGGATATGACTTGTTTTCCTTGTTGTAGCCGGCAGGAAGATAAACCGAATAGCGAAGCGGACGATTCAGCGTCTGACTGTGATAATCGATACTTCCGGTAAACCGGACAAAAGGATTTTCATCAACAGGAATCACCGGTTTACAACCCATGAAATATCCGGTACCGATCAAAATCAGCACCTTCATCAGCAGATTATATGTCAGGTGATTCCTCATATCATCAATAAGGACGTTTTACTAACAGTTCCGTATCAGTGTATATGACAACATCTTTCGTCTGAATAGCATAAGCCGGATGTGGATTCAGCCATTTGATTTCCAACCGGTGATTTGTGTTTTCCAGTTGATATTTATGAAAGATATCATATTTACGCTTGATATAGTCAAAAGGCATTGAGAAAGATTCAACCGGTTTTCCATCGATATAGGCCTCAAGTTTGGCGATATAATTCGAATTATCAGTTGAAATTTGCTTGATATTGCCCATCAGTACAACACCGTTTCCCTTGAAATCAATAACAATAGGCTCACCTTTGAATTCTTTGTTGATAACTCTTCTTTCAGCGGGATAATGACCCGTAAACGATTCTTCCCATCTTACTTCTGCAGGTTTCTGAAGCTTAATCGCCACTGCATCGTCATGAACTTCCCCTCCGTTTCTTGATACCATTTCCTTGATGTTTTTGAGATTGATATCATAAATTTTACGAAGCGAAATACTTGTATATGGAAAATCGAGATCTTCAACTTTCTCCATTGCTGGTTTCCAATATTCCGGGATTGCACTGTATCCATACATTACTCCGAGGATACCCGCAGCTGAAGCCGGGTTACAATCCGAATCCTGACCGGCGCGGGTGGCAATATCCATCGTTTTGAAGAAATCTCCCTCACCGTACAGTAAGCCCAGGACTACATAAGCCGAATTCAGGGTTGCATCAATATTAAAAGCATTGAAAACACCTTCAGGACAGCCTATTTCAAAACCATGGTTTATTTCCAGGTCGAACCAGGCTTTTTTCCAGTCATCCGGATATTGTTTGTGTAATTTGATTACATCTTCAATACATTTTCTGAATTTACTTTTGGGCGGAATTGTTTTTAATGCTTCCGAAACAACCAAAGGAATATCATCGGAAACAAAAGCAAGGCTATAAAGCGCCGACATATACACTCCGCCATACCATCCATCTCCATAATTCATGATATGTCCCACCTTATCACATATTTCAGAACCCGCATTCACCATACCGGGTGTCATCATTCCTGCAAAATCAGCTTCTATCTGAAAGTCAATATCATCGGCATGCGGATTATTGATCCAATGTCCGGAAGCCGGCGGCATGATACCGTTCAGGATATTGTAACGGGCTGCCTGATTGGCGTGCCACAACTTATAATCAGCATTTGCAAAAGCAAGCGCAAAAGAGTCAACATGCGCATCAATTCCGTATTTCTCCATCACTTCGACGAAAGTTAGATCCATATAAACGTCGTCATACAAACCGGGATCCAACTCAAAGGTCTCCTTAGCATAATCATCATACCATATAATCGGCGTACGATCATGTATCATGGCTCCCCGGTATTTGAATTCAGTCGGTCCACCATAAGTACAACCAATGGTTTGTCCTGCCCATCCGCCTTTTATTTTGTCTTTTAGCACATCCATGGGGATAGTTACTGTAGCATCGTAATTCAGTTTGCCGGAATTTTGTTTATCAGTACTACAAGCGCTTACAATTAACGCTACAAGGCAATATATTATACTTTTTCTCATGGTATTCAATTAATTATGATAAAACTGATGTGGAACAGGATTTTCAGAATAATAAATGATGTCGTTAATCCTGATTAAGTAATTTTTATCTCTGTTTAGCCATTTCAGGGTAACCTGATGCTTTCCTTCCGGCAGCAGGTATTTCCAGGCCGGTTCCAATCGTCTGGATGTATTCTTCATGGGCATTTTCACCGTTTGATCCAATTTGCCGTCAATCCAGATTTCTAACATAGCAACATATTCATCAGTCAGTTCAGCAAGAGCAAAAACCTCCGAGCCAATATGACGGATGGATACACGGTGAATATAATCAGGCGTGATACTCTTTGTTGAAACCAGGTTTCCATAGACAACGAATCCATTTCCGGTGAAATCAAAAGTATAGGTATCGGTTACAAAGCAATCCTTCCTTTCACGAAAAACAGGTATTGTCTTGTCAAAATTCTGTTCGAGCGGCAAAACGGCAGGTTGCTGGGTTTTGATTTCAATCTGATTTTCGGCTACTACGCCTCCGTTCTTTTCAATAAGCGACAGCGCGTGTTTGTTACTCAGTTCATAAGCCTTTTGAAGTGAAACTGTTGTTCCTTCGAAATTCAGATTTTCAATCTCCTGCAATGGCTTCAACCAGAATTCCGGGATGTTTGAATAACCATACATTACCCCCAGGACTCCACCAACCGACCCCGGGTTACAATCCGAATCCTGTCCGCAACGGGTTGCAATATCAAGTGATTGGGAGAAATCACCTTCTCCGTACAACAAAGCCAGTGCAATATATGCAGCATTAATTTTGGCATCAATATTAAAACTCAGGAAAACTCCTTTCGGGCAACCCACATCTTTGTTCCATTTCTTATGCAACTCAAACCAGCATTGTTCCCAATCTTCCGGATATTGTTTATGCCACCTGATTACATCAGCTATGCATTGGTAGAACTGACTTTCAGCAGGGATTACAGCAAGAGACTGAGCAACAACAAAAGGAATATCTTTCGAGAGAAATGCGTTTGAATATAGAGCAGACACGAAAGCGCCACCATAAAAACCATCACCGCTATTCATAATGTGACCCACTTTCCCGGCAATTTCCATGGTCTGGTTAATCATGCCTGGTGACATCAGCCCGATAAAATCAGCTTCTATCTGAAAATCAAGGTCATCAGCATGCGGATTATTCAACCAATGTCCGGATGCAGGAGGCATAATTCCATTCCTGATGTTGTAACGGGCAGCCTGGTTGGCATGCGCCAAATGATATTCTGCCCATGCAAAGCGGTTGGCAAGCGTGTCGACCGGACAGTTCAGTCCTGCTTCCTCGAATGTCTGCACAAAAGTGAGGTCATTGTAGATGTCATCAAACAGTCCCGGTTTCTTATCCCACCAGTATTTCACATAGCCTTCCGACCAGGGAACAGGTTGATAATCCTGAACGGTAGTTCCCTGAAATTTAAATTCTGTGGGCGCTCCGAAAACAACTCCGATGGTCTGACCGGCCCAGCCTCCTTTAATTTTATCCATCAAAGTGTCCTTTGACATCGACAGGCTTTCCGGAGCATCTGTTTTGACTTTGTTACATGCAACCAAACACATTGCAAATAAAAATACACTGATAATTTTCATCTTCATGATCAACAATTTATTTTTTATAAACACTTAATTCTGTTATAGAAGTAAAGGCAGAAACATTTTTGGTGTATTTATGCCAATGCTGTTGTACCTTGGTATCACCTATAATGCGAATGGCTTTCGTTTTCACAGGCTCAAATTCAAACACAAATTCCACAAAATGAGGTTGAAAGAACACGATATCTGTTTCCGGCAACCGGGGATAGCTTTTAAAAGACGGAACAGGAACCCATTTCCCTTTTTCATCCTGATACTGGATATTGAATGAACTCCACCATCCGCCAAACTCTTCCATACATCCGAGATGCAAAGCAATCATTCCGATTTCTTTTTCTTCATTCCATCCATATCCGAAATAATCGACTTTGGGAATGTTTGCTCTTGCTGCCAGACTGTAAAACACCGAACCTTCTCCCGATACAATACCATCGTTAATTACATCGACGGTTTGCGCATACATCGGTTTGCCAAACGTATACCAGGTAGAATCGAGTACCTGGGCGTTCAGGGTATTCACATTGGCATAAATAGTATCTGCTTGAGAAGCGATGTTTTGAGATCTTACGAGCAATTCGAAAGTTTTCTCAACTACTTTCTTGCCATCTCCAAGGCTTAGTTTAATATTGTATTTACCTGCCTTCTGCGGAATTCCGGATATTTTCCCCTTGTCAAATTTAACGCCTTCCGGTAAAGATCCGCCAACCAACTTCCACTCATAATTTTGATTGGAGTTCGTATAAAAAACATATTCGAAAGCTTGTCCGGCATGCATTACCGGAGCCGGACCGACATAGAATTCGAGAGGCACTTTAAATATTGCCTTCGTATTGATATGATAGAAATCTTTTCCCCGGCTCGTACTTTTCTTACCTCCGTTTTTCAGGATAACATTCTCAGCCTGTTTCACTGTTCTTGCAATAAGATCTGAAATAGTAGCATCCGGCATATCATGGCGCGTAACATTAATGTATTTATCATTAAATGGTTTAGCCCACTCTTTGATTGGATAAAGCAGATCTTTGGGAAGGGCGCTTGCACCATACATTACTCCCAAAAGCCCTCCAATAGTTGCAGTCTGATTATCGGCATCGAATCCCATCGCGCAACCCAAATCCATCGTGAGCTGGAAATCACCTTTTCCATACAAGAATGATAAAATTCCACAGGCCCCATTGAGATTGGCATTCCAGATGGTTTTTGTCATGGCATTTTCGTTTACATAATACTTTTCTGCCATAATCTGACGAGCTTTTTTCCAGTCATTCGGATACTTTTTATAGAGGTTCACCATATCTCTTACCGTCTGTGCGTATCTGCTATCAGCAGGAATCATCCGTAAAGCATCCAGCACCAACTTTTCTATATCTTTTTCAAAGAATGCATTGGCATACATGGCACCGTAATGCACGGTTGGATGAGCAGCCCAGTCATCACTGGTTATCCGCGCTGCCCAGTCCGATTTTTGTGCTGCATAAGCGACCATCCCCGGAGCTGTATAAGCCCAAATCTCGTTAATTAACTGAGGGTCTATCTGATACCAATGCGGATTATTATCTTTCATCCCGGTAAACGGAGGCGTAAAACCATGATGCATCAAACCAAGTGCAGCGCGGTTGGCCAACCACACCCTGTCGCGTACATGGTGCATCCAGGCTTCACGCAATTGAGCATAAGTCGGTTCACAACCATACTTTTCCATTTGGAGGAGATAGATATATTCAAAATCGGTATCATCGTCGGAGAAAGCGCCGCCGGTACGTTCGAGCCTGTCCAGATTTTTTGTATAACCATAAGGCCAGTTGGCGTCAGGTCCCGGATTTTCAACAAATTTATTTTCAAAAGGCAGTCCGTAGAAATTCCCGATTAACTGTCCTAACCAGGCACCGGCAATTTTATCCTCCATGACTTCCTTTGAAATTTTTTTCAGTTGTTGAGCTTGCAGACACAGTGGAAGCAACACTAAAATAAAGAATGTTTTTCTAAGCATAACGTGTATGTTTGGATTAATAAATCAACTTTAAATCACTGAGGATCTCCTGCCAGATTAGGATTAGTATCAATAGCTGTTTGTGGTATGGGAAATACAAGTTGTGTATTGGTTACCGGCTTTGCCCACCAGGCGTCGTGCCATTTCCCGAACCGGATTAAATCCTGCCGACGATGACCTTCCCATGCGAATTCCCTTCCACGCTCAGCCAGCAATTCATCTAAGGTCAACTCACCGGCAGTATATGGAGTCAGTCCCACACGTGTTCTGAGCGTTTTAAATTCAGGAATATCGACAACCTGACTCGTTTTTCCCTGCCTCATCATCGCTTCTGCTTTCATCATCACAACATCGGCATATCGGAACAATACAAAATCGTTTTCCATATCCACAACATCGTACTGTAAGCCATTGGTCTGAAATTCATATTTACAACAACGGGCGCCATCCCATTTGTGTCTCGACCGGTATTTTGATTCCGGAAATACAGGATTATATTTAAACCACAATGTATCACCTGCTCCTGATATCTCATATAGTTTTTTGCCGTTCATGTCGTATTGTTGACCGTAGAGCCATGATTTCTTCCGCAAATCAGTATCACTGTAAGTACTAAAAAATTCCGGAGATGTCATAAATCCATCCCATGGCGTATCATTCAGATTATAGGTATAACGGCTCATGGAATTAAGCGTAAGATCGTACCAATAGAAATACTCGGTTGTCAACGTTGAATTATAAACGATAACAAAAATATTCTCCCGGGAACTTTCGTTGTGAATTTTAAAATTATCGAAGTAGTTGCTTTCCAGCTGATAATGTCCCAAATCCATTACATTGTCGCACATATCCTCCGCATCTTTCCATCTGGCTTCTCCCTTCCAGACTTCAGCATTCAGATATAACTTAGCAAGTAATGTATAGGCAAGTGCTTTGGTTACCCGCCCATAATTTTGAGAAGTCGGGACTTCATCCAGAAAGTCGATGTTGTTTTTAATTTCGTTTTCAACAAAATCGTAAATAAACGCCCTGGATTTTTTGGGAGGCAGGTTTTTATCCGTAAAGTCTGTTGTAAAGGGAATATCGCCCCAGGTATCCATTCCCCAATAGTAAAACAACGCACGGAGAATCTTTATTTCGGCTATAATTTTATCTTTTCCGGCAAAGTCAAATGAAGAACTCCCGGTTTCATACAGAACCTCATTACAAGCGCTGATTCCTCCGAAAACAAATTCCCAGGCCTGACGGTTAATTTTATTGGCAGTCGATACATTGTGTTTTTGCATCTCATCCCATCGGCCGTTATCCCACCACTCACCATCTTCTCTGGAAGGAATAACACACTCATCGGAACTCACTGTAACCAATGACCAAAGCCTCTGTTCTTCAGGATATGGCTGCAATTTCGTGTAAGCCCTTCCGGCATTCATCAGGAGCGCCTGTTCACTGGTAAAAAACTGATCCATTGGTATATCGGAATAAACCGTTTCTGTCAAATCGGTACAAGCTGAAAATAAAGCAGTTGAAATAACCGATATCGCGAATAGCTTGCATTTTGTTAGCATAGTTGTGTTCATCTCAATTGAATTAGAATGTAATATTAACTCCGATAGTAACTCCCGTGGTAACCGGATAGTAGCTCATGTATTCGATACCCGGTTGTAATCCGCTCAGCGACACTTCCGGGTTGACCCCTTTATAGCCGGTAATACAAAACAGATCCTGTGCTGCCGCATATATCCTCATATTGGAAATATAGGTCGAAACATTTTTCAGGTTATAACCTACTGAAAGATTATCCATTTTCAGATAAGAAGCGTCTTCTACATATTTCGATGAATACAACTGGTTTCCTGTGAATTCCGGAGTATCCAGTTGAGATCGGAGTATGTTTTTCAACCCCAGTGTACTGAAATTCTCATAATATAAACGGTACGAGTTTAAGACTTCTCCACCGATCGAAGCACGCAGGGCAAAACTACAATCCCAGTTTTTCCAGGTAAATGTATTACTCCACCCGAGAATGAAGTCAGGATATGCGTTACCTATCACTTCCCATTTCGACTCAGGCACCTTACCGTCGGGCATCTGATTTTTAAATTTGTCATTTCCGAAGTCATCCACACCAAGCCACACCGGGCCATAAAATGTTCCCAGACTTTTCCCTTCTTCCATGCGTTGCGAATACACGGCAATATCTCCCGACAACCAACCGGTTTTGTAAGTTCCATTGGTAAACTCCTCGTTTGTGAATTTTTCGAGGATATTTTTATTACTACTGAAAGTCAGGTAGGTATTCCATTGGAAATCATGCTGTTTTACAGGCATAGCATTAAGTGTGATTTCAATACCACTGTTACGGATGGTACCAACGTTTGTAAACATTTCGGTGTACAAATACGGAGGAACAGACACCTGATAATTATACAACAAATCAGTACTCCTGCGTAGATAATAATCAATCGTTCCACCCAGACGGTTATCCAGAATTGAAAAATCGACTCCCGCATTTATTTCGTGTTTCTTTTCCCAACGCAGATTCGGATTGGGATTACTTACCGGCTGATAGGTGTTTATCCACTCTCCGTTGTAATAAAAACGGCCGGCTCTGCCCATCATAATCAACGACTTGTAATTGGCAAATTCCTGATTGCCGGTTGCACCGTATCCCAGTCTGATTTTTAAATCATTAATCCAATTCAGATTTTGAATAAACGATTCTTCATTCATCCTCCATCCCAGGCTGACGGCCGGAAACCAGCCCCACTTGTTATTTTCACCGAAACGGGATGAACCTTCACGGCGTAAAGATGCAGACAATAAATACTTTTCATTCAGGTTATACATGACCCTGCCAAAAAATGAAATAAGCTTACTTTTCTCTCTGAACGAATACATGGATGCCGTACCCGAAGCAAGCGCCGATCCGGCACCGATATTATTTACCCCATACAAATCAGTGTCAAATCCTTTGTTCGACATGCCTGAATAATGCATATTTTCTTCCTGATATGAATATCCGGCAAGAGCCTGCAATGTATGGCCATCCCACGTGTTTAAATAATTCACCGTACTTTCATACTGAAGATTGTTACTGCTTCCGTTTTCAATACTGGCAATCCCATTACTACCTATTGCACTTGGGTAATAACGTGTACGATAGCGATTTGTCTCCCATCGTGATTTTTCATAAGAAACAAAATTATCCCATTTCAACCCGGTTACAAAAGGGATATTCAATGTAGCCCTGACATTACCGCCAAAATCATCTGTTTCACTATCACGTTTTTCTTCGTTCAACATGGCTACCGGATTGTAATAACTAATGCCGTCGACACGTTTATATCCTCCCGACAGTGCATTATCCGGGTCATAAACAGGTTCAGTCGGGTTGTGAATAAATGCCTGATAGAAAATATCATAGTTTGCCGGATTTGATTTTCTCATCGAGTAAAAGGAATTATAATTCAGTGTAAGTATGCCTTTCAGGGCTTTTTGCTGAATGTTGGTTCTGGCAAGTAACTTACTCAGGTTATTGTTCTTAAGTAATCCCTGATTTTGTTCCAGGTTAATAATGGTACGATGTGAAAATTCTTCATTTCCTCCTGAAATAGCAAGATTATGTTTATGGCTGAACGGCATATTTCTGGTAACTTCACCAAACCAATCGGTATTCCCATCATAAATACTATTGATTTTATTGGGTGCATAAGTATTAATTGCATGCCTGAACTCATCTGCGTTTAAATTTTCAACCATTCTCGGAGCAACCTGTACGGTAGCGACTCCCTGGTATTCGACCATAGTCTTACCCTTCCGGGCTTGTTTTGTAGTAACAATAATTACTCCGTTCGTACCTCTGGTGCCATAAATTGCAGCAGCAGAACCATCTTTCAACACATCAATTGATTCAACTTCCTGAAAATTGATATTTTTCAGATCAGCACCCGCAACTCCATCGATGATAATCAGCGGTCCCTGACCCGAAGTAAGCGTATTCGTTCCTCTTAAAATTATTTCGTATCCACCCTGGGGATCAGCGCCGCTTGAATTGACAACCGATAAACCCGCAATTTTCCCTTGCAGTAATCCGGCTGCATTCGAGAAAGATCCCTGATTAAAATTGTCTGATTTTAATGTTGCAATCGAACCGGTTATTTCTTTTCGGGAGCTTTTACCATAACCTATAACCACCACCTCATCAATGTTTTTTACATCTTCGGCAAGAATTACGTCCAATCGCTTCTGTTTGTTTACACTGATTTCTTTGGTGATATATCCGATATATGAGAAAACAAGTGTTTCCGCATCAGAAGGAAGTTCAATCTTATATTCACCATTAATGTCTGTTATGACCCCGGCCGTTCCGTTCTTATGTTTGATGTTTACGCCCGGCAATGGTTGTCCGCTTTCATCGGAAACTACTCCGGATACCACAAACGGATTGTTGGCATAGACTGCTCCCGAAAGGGCGGTCAACATAAAAAACAATATAATCACATTATTAAAGAAAGGTCTGTGACCTGACCAGCTACGATGTTTCATACGTTTAAATTTTATTTTTCAGTTGTCGTATGGAACTCTCGATGAACAAATTTAATCATTCCGCTTCGGCGAAATAATTGATTAAATTAGTTCATGTTCGTTTCATAATACTATTTATTTTTAAGGAATTACTTTTTCAGTTCAGCGCTAAAGCTGAATTTCTTTTCTGTAAGGAATTGCAGCTTGCGCTCCTTCTCTTGTAACCGTTATTCCTGCGGCTTTTGTTGCCATTCTCACAGCATCTTCAATCGACAAACCCTCTGAGATTCCGACACAGAAAGCACCACAGAAAGTATCACCCGCAGCTGTCGTGTCAACGGCTTCAACCTTGTCGGCCGGAATAAAGGAATAAACATCACCATCTTTTATTAATGCCCCTTTCGAACCTAAAGTAATAACTACTTTATCAACTCCTTTAGCTGCGATGATATCAGCAGCTTGTTTAGCCGTTTCCAGATCACTGACTTTTATGCCGGAAAGCATCTCGGCTTCTGTTTTATTCGGAATGATCGCGTACAGACATTTTAACAACTCGTTGGAAAGAAAAGCTGCCGGAGCCGGATTCAAAACTACTTTAATCCCTTTTTCATGAGCCAGTTTAGCTGCATATTCAACAGTGTCCATTGGGACTTCAAGCTGCATTAACAGGATATCGGCATTTTCAATTACATTTCTTGCTTTCTCGATATCTTTCGGACTCAGACTGCCGTTGGCTCCGGACGCTACGACAATACAGTTTTCACCATTTCTGTCGACCATAATCAGTGCAACCCCTGATGGTAAATGCTGATCTGAAAATATATAATCTGTTACTATATTTTCATCACCATACATTTCTACCGATTGCCGGCCAAACAAATCATTTCCGGTTTTAGAAATAAAAGTCACATTACCTCCCATGCGTGCGATAGCTACTGCCTGATTGGCTCCTTTTCCGCCGGGATTCATCATGAAAGCGCCGCCTAACACAGTCTCACCCGGCACTGGTAATCTGTCGGATTTTACTACCATATCTGTATTACAGCTTCCTACAACAACGATCTTTTTTGAATTCATGTAAATTAGATTCTATGTTTTGATTAATTAGTAAATTTCAATGCAAACATAAATTACATTCTGAACAAGAAAAAACAATAAAACATTTGAAATAATAATTACAAATAACGAAAAACACAAACTGCAAAACATCATAAATCTATATATCAATGATTTAATTAAATTAAAAATTAGATAAAATAATAATTACAAATATATTTATTATTTTTGCTTTGTTTTAATTTATTTCATTAAAAACTAATATATGTCAAAACTCTCTTCGCTCATCAGTCTCATACATTCTCTCACAAAATCTGAGAGAAAAAAGGTATCTTCTTTCCTGAACATGGATAAAAACACAGCAGATTACGCCATTCTATACAAAGTGATAGATGAAAAATCAACAGATAACCAGCAACAGATCAAGACCGAGTTTATCAAGTTACGGCCGAACGCAGCTTTCAACACCGCGATCAACTATCTGTTCGATAACTTATTATTAATTCTGAACCAACTCAGAATCAATCAGGACAGCTATTATGCGCTGTTTAATCTGCTGATGAATACCAAAGTATTGTATGAAAAATCATTATACCAAGAATGTTTTCTCCTACTCACAAAGATACAAAATGAGGCGGTTAAATATGAGAATTTTACGATTTTACTTATTGCTCAGAAAATGGAACTTGATTACCTGCTGAGCCTTGATTTTCCGGATACAACTGAACAGGAGCTTCTTAACAAGCAATATAAAATAAATGAAACACTGAAAAAGATCAGAAAAATAAATGAACATGCTTCATTATACGAACTGCTGAAACACAGAATTCTACACAAAGGACCTGTACGCTCAAACAAACAAAAGCAGGAAATGAACGACCTTGTTGTAAGCGAAATGAGCATTGTTTCAAGCTCCGGTTTTGAAAATTTCGAAATTCAAAAAAATCATAAACTTTTTCAATCTAATTATTTAATTAATGTAGGTGATTATAAATCAGCCCTCAACTCTTATTACGAACTAAACAATATATTTGAGCAAAACATGCACCTGTTAAGTAATCCTCCCATGTATTATCTTAACACAATTGAAGGCGTACTCGAGAGTCTGAGAACAATTCGCAATTATGAAGGAATGACTTATTTTATCAATCAATTGAGCAAACTCGAAACGACATCCGTTCACTTTAAATTTCAAATTGACTGTGTTATTTTTCTATATAGTTTGCTTCCTTTTGTTGATACCGGAAAATTCACTGATGCCTTCAAAATGATTGAAAAACACAAAGAAAGCATTATTGATAAAACAAACTTACTGAGCACTGAAAAACAAATTCAAATATTGCTTTATACTGCAATTGTATATTTAGGAACAGGAGAACCTCATAAAGCAAGAAAGATTATCACCCGGATTACACAAAGCGAACGGAAAGTTTTTTCTTTACCTTTGTTCAGAACCATCAGACTTGTTAACCTGATGGTTTTATATGAACAAAAAGAATTTGATTACATGGATTTTGAAATCAGATCGGTAAAACGGGAAATTCAGAACAATGAAAAAAGTTATCAGCTTGAACAGGTTATTTTAAAATTTCTCAGCAAAACACCTGAAGAACTTACTGAGCAGAAACGGTTGTTGCTCTGGCAAAAATTAAAACCTCAGATAGAAGAGCTTCAAAACAATAAATTTGAGATGCAATTACTTCACGTATTTAATTTCATTGCTTGGATTGAGTCTAAAGTATTCAAAGTTCCTCTACACAAAGTTTTGAAAGAATAGTTGTTAGTGGTCAGTGGTTAGTGGTTAGTGGAGACCGGTGAACACAAACTATTCTTCTTCCTCCTCAATTTCTTCCTCACTCCCATCGCCTTTCCGGTAGGCTGATGGCGATATACCAAATTGTTCCTTGAAGCATTTGGAAAAATACTTTGGTGAGCTGAAACCAAGCATATACGTAATATCGGAAATATTATATTCCGGATTATTGGTAAGCCAGTGCGCGGCTTTCTTAAGCTTCACGTTGATGATAAAGTCATTGGGTGTTTGCCCCGTAATTCCTTTTATTTTCGTGAAAAGTTTGGTACGACCGAGAGCCATTTCGCGAGAAAAAGCCGGAACATCGAATTCACTGTCATCGAGGTGTGCTTCTACAACCTGCTGGGCCTTTTCCAAAAATTCCCGGTCGAGTTGATTTGTTGCAACCAGGCGAGGCGACGAATCGACCTGCTTACTAAACTTTTCCTGCAGGATTCGCCGGTTATTAACCAGGTTGTTACATCTTGTTATAAGGGTTTTTATATTAAATGGCTTGGTGATGTAATCATCTGCCCCCAGTCGTAATCCTTCAATATTATATTCAACAGCAGTCTGCGCCGTGAGTAATACCACCGGAATGTGACAAACCAGAAAGTTATTTTTAATTTTAGAACACATCTCACTACCCGACATTTTGGGCATCATCAAATCGCTCAGTACAATATCCGGTTGATATTCCATGGTCATGGACAGACCTTCTTCTCCGTCAACTGCCGTATATATTTTATAGATTGGCTCAAAAACCTGTTTCAGCATTTCCCTTAGTTCATCATTATCTTCCACGATAAGCATGGAGTACAAAGGCTCATTGTTTCGAATCTGGGTCTCTTTCATTTCGGCCATGAACTCACTGTCGAGTTCTTCCAGACAAACCAAACAAGATTCTTCATTCGCTTTATCATGTCCCATTTGTTCTTCCGAAAAGTGCGAATTCCCTTTTTTCAACGTGACAATAAATTTGGTCCCGACTTCTTTCGTACTTACAACGTGAATATCAGCTTTATGGGCTTCTATGATGTTTTTTGTAAGCGCCAGCCCGATACCTGTTCCAGGTGCCATGTTGTTAATCTGCAAACCATTTTCAGCCTGATAGAATCTGTCGAATATCTTTTCAATGGCTTCCGGTTCTATTCCGATTCCGCTATCGGTAATTTCGATGGTTACCTCACCGGCTGTTTCTGTAACACTGATTCCTATACGACCTTCTTTATGAGTATATTTAAAAGCGTTGGAAATCAGATTGTAGAAAACTTTCTGCATTTGTACCGGGTCAAACCATACTTTCACATGGAGTCCCGCATTTTCAAATTCAAATTTAACATTTCTGTAATTAGCATATTCTGTAAACGACAGGTAAATCTCGTACAAAAATTCCACGATATCCCGCGGAACCACTTTCACTGAAAGATGCCCCTGCTCACTCTTTCTGAATTCAAGCAACTCATTGATCAGGTTCTGCATATTCAGGGTATTTCTTTTAATGTTTAAGATACGGTTGAAAACAGTAGGTTGAACATTGCTCATCTGCATCAACATATCGACCTGACCGGCAATGAGTGTCAACGGCGTTCTGAATTCGTGGGAAATATTGGTAAAAAAACGTAACTTCGACTGATTTACTTCTTCTATATGCTCCTTTTCTTTCTTTTCATATTCAAGCGAAGTTTTTAGCAAGAGTTTCGAACGTGTAAAAATGATGTACCTCCAGACCAGAAAAAGAGCCAGCAAAACATAAAAAAGATAAGCATACCAGGCCCGGTAGAAAGGAGGAAAAACCTGCATCTGCAAATAAGTGTTTGCAACGGGTTCTTTATCGATAGGCGAAAGCGCTTGTACATGTAAACGATAATTACCCGGATTCAGGTTCATAAAATTTAATTTATTAATGCCCATCGGAAGTTCAGTCCAGTTATCCGACAAACCTTCCAGACGATAACGATACAAAGGTTTGTTGAATGTTATATAATTATTGGATGCAAACTCAACGGTCAACATGGATTGCTTATGGTTCAGCCTGATTGCATTTGTGTATGGCAAAGACATGTTCAGTACACCGCTTTCATCTCCCGGTAAAACAAGACTGTTGTTAATCCAGAGATTTACCAGATTAAGATTAAAAGCCCGCTGAGGAGTCGACAGGTTTTCCTCATTAAATGAAACCATCCCGTTCATACCCGCAACATATATTTCACCAGAACGCAGGGTACACATTCCGCCATTATAAAGCGAGTTCAGCGGAAAACCATTCTCCGATGCATAATTATAGGTTTTGTTATTTTCCGCATCCAGCAACGTTAATCCGTGTGTAGTGGAGATAAAAATATAACCAAATTTGGATTCCATCAGGTTACTGATATAGTCATTCTTCAAACCGGCATTTTTGCTGTTGTAATTTCTGAATGAGTTTGTTTTAGGTTCATAAAGATCAATGCCTCCCCCGTTGGTTGCAATCCACAATCTCTTTTTGCTGTCAATAAGCAATTTCATCACATTGTCGTGACTCAAAGACGTTGAATCGCTCCTTTGCCTGAAATAGGAACGAATCTGACCTGTTTTCATATTGAACCGGTACAATCCTCTGCTGGCAATCCACATATCATCATCCAGTATTTTCAAATCCACACAATAGCTGACCTCTTTATGCAACTTATTCGAAAAAAGACTGATATCACGCGTACGTTTATCAAGCACAAACAAACCATTATAAGTAGCAATCAGCAAATTACCCCTATAAGGAACAATCGCCCGAACGATATCCGATTGCTCCCAGTCTGGTTTTATCCGCTTAATCTGCTCCGTTTGAAAATTTTGCAGATTAACACGTGTTACGCCTCCCAAATGCGTTCCCAGCCACACGACATGTTCATCCGCATCATAATAAGCTGTTTTAATATTGTCGGAGGACAAACCGATGCCATTAGCCCCGGCCCGGATATTCCTGTATGTTTTTGTCCGGGGATTGTAAATAACAAGGCCGTCACCTTCCGTACACAGGATCAATTGACCATTTCTATCTTCAATCACTTCACTTATAATCGGAAAAGTTTTATTAAAAAACACCCCCTGACTTAAATTATGAAAATTATAAAAATCAATATCAGGATTGAAGTAATTAACCCCTCCGAAATATGTACCCACCCAAATGGTTCCCTGTGAGTCTTTGAAAAGTGACCATACCGATTCATTGGATAATTCAAGGGAAGGAGTCCCTCCTGACTGATAATGGCTGAATACTTCCGAATCGATATTCATTTTATCCAGCCCCCTGCGAGTTCCAACCCAAAGGAAATGCTTGTTATCCTGACAAATTGTACGGACAAAGTCAGAAGATATGGCTGTTTTATTACGCTCATCCCGCTTGTAGTTCCGGATATTTCTGTTTTTTTCAATTTTGAACAAGCCATCCTGCCAGGTTCCTACCCAGATATTCTTCTTTTCATCCTCAAACAAAGAAGAAACCTGACTGCAATCCGGAATTACCAACCGGTGTTTTTTATTCTGATCGATAATATATACTCCCGATGACAATGTCCCTATAACAATACGCTGATCAGAAGTTTGCAAAATTGCCCGGATAGGTGATTTAATTTCATCTATTTCAAAATACAGTGTCTTCTTACCATCCTGCCAGGCATATAGTTTATTTCCTTCTGAAATCCACAGATTTCTGACACCATAAGCAATTGCATCCACATTGTCACGCTGGATGATACGCATTTTCCCGGTACGTATATCGTACTCATTTACGCCATTCTGACTGTGGATGAAAACCAGGCCATTTTTGTTTCCGCAGATATTTTTAACCAAGCTTCCGTTTAATGAGTTACTGTCGTTCAACACTGGTTTAATTAATTCCATTGAGTTCCCGTTATATCGACTGATACCTTCCCGTGTGCCAAACCACAATATCCCCAATTCATCCTGATAAATGGTCATGACAGAAAGTTGGGACAATCCCTGCTCAATGCCAATCTTGGAGAAATAAATATCATCAGCCGGCCGAACCGGTATGTTGATAAGAAGCAAAAAAAGCACGACAAGTAAGAATTTGCAACGCATAACCTCAGTTTTAATTCTGTATTTACCTACGATAAGTTTGACAAATATACAGATATTTCATTGTCAATCTGCAATGATAAGGTATAATTTTGTTCATATATACCCTCCTTTTGTCCAATTAACATTTAACACTGAATCTTCCTGACGCTTATAACAAATAAATATATAATTTTGTCTCGTTCTCTGATTTGAATTATAATCATTACAAAAACACCTTTTATAATATCCTTATGAGAATTTCGAAAAAATCAAGCGTATTTCCGGCTTTTGCCGCATTAGCCTCATGTGTGACACCCGACAAACAAACTGACAGTCAACCCAATGTCATCATCATCATGGCCGATGACATCGGATACGGAGATTTAAGCTGGCTTGGTACAACTACCATTTCCACTCCCAATACAGACAGATTGGCAAAAGAAGGCGTCCGGTTCGTCAGTTGCTACGCCACTTCGGCAACCAGTACCCCTTCGCGCTATGGTATGCTTACCGGCATGTATCCATGGAGAAAAGAAGGAACCGGCATTGCAGCAGGTGATGCACCCATGTTAATCAGTCCGGAACAATTTACAATGCCCGACATGTTTAAATCGTCGGGATACACAACAGGCGCCATTGGTAAATGGCATTTAGGTCTCGGAGGAGAACGTGGAAAACAAAACTGGAACGGACTTGTGAGTCCTAACCTGAGCGACATCGGTTTCGATTATTCATACATCATGGCAGCGACCGGCGACCGTGTTCCTTGTGTCTACATTGAAAACGGCAGGGTGGTCAATCTTGATCCCGATGATCCGATTGAAGTCAGCTACACGGCACCTTTTGAAGGAGAGCCTACGGCCCTCACTAATCCTGAACTGCTGAAATTACATCCTTCGCAGGGACACGATCAGTCGATCATCAATGGTATTTCGCGCATCGGTTATATGAAAGGAGGAAAGTCAGCCCTGTGGAAAGATGAAGAAATAGCAGATAACATTACCAATAAAGCAAGTGAATTCATAATCAAAAATCAGGAAAAATCCTTCTTTTTATATTTCGGCACACATGACATCCATGTGCCACGGGTGCCACATCCCCGTTTCAAAGGATTATCAGGCATGGGCGATCGCGGAGATGCGATATTATCGTTCGATTTCAGTGTAGGAAGGATTATGCATGTACTGGATAGCCTTGGAATTGCCGACAACACCATCGTTATAGTCACCAGCGACAATGGGCCTGTTGTTGATGACGGATATCATGATAAGGCTAAAGAATTGCTTGGAAAACACAAACCGGCGGCCAATCTGAGGGCAGGTAAATACAGCATCTATGAAGCCGGCACAAGAGTTCCTTTGATTGTACGCTGGCCAAAAGGTCTGAATAAACCAGGGGATATCAATCCGGGACTAATTTCTCAGGTTGACTTCTTTGCCTCCTTTGCTTCAATTACAGGCACAAGCCTGCAGAAAGGGAATGCCCCCGACAGTCGCAACCTGAGCAAATTGATTCAAAACAAAACAACCCAAGGCGCACCTTTTATTATCCAGCAAAATCTCAACAGCACCCTTTCAATAGTAAAAGAAGGATGGAAATACATAGAACCCAGCGATGCAGAACCCATTGAATTCTGGACAAAAACAGAACTGGGGAATGATTTAAACCCGCAACTTTACAACCTGAAAGAAGATCAGGGAGAAAGGAACAACCTGGCAAAAATACGAGAAAGAAAATCGAACGAACTAAAAAAGTTATTGGAGAACAACAAATAAAATACTCTAATCTAATCTGGCTATTTGTAAATTTATATTCATCTTTTTCAGTTGAATTTTCACATCCATCGGAATACCTTCGTCGGTTATAACTGTATTTATTTTTTCAACAGGAGCTATGAAGGTAAAACTTCTCTTGTTGAATTTTGAAGAATCGAACACAGCTATTGTTTCTTTCGACATCGACATCATGGTCTGATTGATATTTGCTTCTTCAATATTGGGAGTTGAGACACCCTCTTCCAGATTAAAACTATCTACTCCCAAAAACAATTTGTCACAATAAAATATCTTCAGGGTTGACTCGGCCAACGGCCCGACAGTTGATAAAGATGATTCTCTTAAATGACCTCCCAACAATATAACTGTAAATCTCTTATAAGCAGATAGTTCGATCGCAATATTGATGGCATTTGTAATGATGGTCAGATTTCTGAAATTATGAAGATTTCTTGCAATTTCAAGTGTAGTTGTTCCCGAATCCAAGATAATGGTTTCGTTTTCATTGATTAATGAAGCTGCTAGTTTCCCAATAGCTCTTTTTTCTCTGTAATGAAACAATTGCTTTTCCTTAATTGCCATATCCAATCCGATACCCGTTTCCGGCAATCGCAATGCCCCGCCCCTTATCCTCGTCAATAAATTTCTTCTTTTAAGTTCGTTTAAGTCTTTTCTGATTGTTACCTCAGAAACATTAAACATAACACTTAACTGATTAACAGACACTTCTGGTTTATTTTTGAGCATTTGCAGAATTTCGGCTCTTCTTTCCTTGGTTGAATAAGATCTTTCCATAATGACAATCCTTATAAATAGAAATTATATACAAACCACAAAAGTATACAAAATGTTTCGATTTACAATACTTCGAAACATAATTATCATTTCGAAACATAACGAAACAATAAAAACAACAACAAAAACAACACAAAACGCTATATATAAGACAATTAATAAACACTATCAATTTACATGCTATAAAACATGCTTTCGAAATTTTCGAAACATCATTAATTAATCTATTTTTGCAACATTAAAAAAACTCATATTTTTTCATTCATCATGACAACATATAAAACATCGATAAAAGAAGGAGTTAACACGATAAGAGAGATTCGGCAACAGCCGGAGATGTGGTTATTGGAATACGAACTGATTGTCCAGAACAGAAACAGTATCGAAACTTTCCTTACGAACAACATAGTTTCGAAAGACTCCGAAATCATTTTAACAGGAGCCGGCACTTCAGCTTTTATTGGTGATACACTCTGTTTTTTTATGCCTTCAAAAGGTTATAGAAATTGTAAAGCAGTTCCCACAACGGATTTGATAACTCACCCTGAGTCATTTTTCAATAAAGAAAGTGAAATTATTCTGGTTTCGTTTGCACGTTCCGGAAACAGTCCCGAAAGTCTGGCGGCAGTCGAGTTAGCAAATAACTTGTGTAAAAAAGTCGTACATATAATAATCACCTGTAACGAATATGGTGAACTCGCACAAAAAGCAAAGGCGAATAATTCGCTTCTGATATTACTTCCACCTGAGACAAATGATGTCAGTTTGGCTATGACCAGTAGTTTTACTACGATGATGTTGTCTTTCATGCTGCTTACTAATATTAAAAGCATTGAGAATGAAAGTAACAAAATAAAATTATTATCTGAAAGTACTGAAAACTTCATTAAGCAATACTCCCATCTCATTGAAAAAATTGCCTCATTGGATTTCAAAAGAGCCGTATTTCTGGGTTCCGGAGAATTAAAAGGAATTGCTGAGGAATGTCATTTAAAATTACAGGAACTGACAGATGGTAAAGTCATTTGCAAATTCGATACTTTTTTAGGTTTTCGTCATGGTCCCAAAGCGGTGATTGACAAGGACACATTGTTAATTTATCTTTTCTCTCCCAATGATTTCGTTCGTCAGTACGAAACCGATCTGGTTAAACAAATAAACAAAAACAACCAGGTAGTAGGTCAGATTGCTGTTTCTGCCGGAAAAAAACATAACGTTGAAGGTGTACAATTTGATTTAAACATCTGTCTTGACAATCTAACATATTCGGGAAATGAATACAGTTTCATCCCTTATGTATTGATTGGACAGCTACTCGGTTTTTACAAATCACTGACCTTGGGATTAGATCCTGATAATCCTTCTGTTTCGGGTAACATTGCCCGTGTAGTTGAAGGAGTATCGATTTACAACAACCATTCTTTCGTATAAAAAATTAATAAATATGGCATTAACGGAAAATATATTAAAACAAATCGCTACTTTAGAGGCCGAAACAGGTATAAAAAGAACTTTATTCGCAGTATGTCCTAATTCTACCTCTGTTATTAAAGCTGCTTTCAGAGCTGCAAAACGAAATAACGCACCCATTAAATTCGCCGCAACACTCAATCAGGTGGATGGAGATGGTGGTTATACCGGTCTTACTCAACGGGAATTTATCAAACTTTTAACAATTGAGGCTGATGCTGTTAATTATAACGGGCCTTACATTGCTGCCATAGATCATGGTGGCCCGTGGCTTAAAGACGTTCAATCGATAGAAAGATGGGATACGGAGCGCGCGATGAATGGCGTTAAAAAATCATTTGAGGACGCCATTCTGGCCGGATATCACCTGATTCATGTTGACCCGACAGTTGATATTTTTCTTCCCAAAGGAGAAATTATTGATATAAAAGTGGTTGCAGCACGCACAGTTGAATTGATGGTGCATGCTGAATTATTCAGACGAAAAAACAATATTCCACCGATTTCTTATGAAGTAGGAACAGAAGAAGTACATGGTGGATTAGCTGATGAAGCGGTTTTTGACACTTTTATCGTTGAATTGAAAAAAGGATTGAAAGACGCCGGTTTAAAAGATGTATGGCCTTGCTTTATCGTTGGAAAAGTAGGTACAGATTTGCACACCACAACTTTCGATAAAGAAGTAGCGCTGCAATTAACACAAAAAGTAAAACAATTCGGAAGCTACATAAAAGGACATTACACAGATGGAGTCACTAATCCTGAAGATTATCCGCTTTGTGGTATGGGCGCCGCCAATGTCGGACCTGAGTTCACAATGAGTGAATACGACGCTTTGGTTGAACTGGAGGAAAAAGAAATTCAACTGAGTAATGGAATAGCGCAACTATCTAACATCAAAAACACACTCTGGCGTCTTGTTTATGATTCAAACAGATGGAAAAAATGGTTGCAGGAAGACGAACAGGGAAAAGATTTCGGTCAGTTGACAGAAGACAGGAAAAACTGGCTTGTTAAAACAGGTTGCAGGTATATCTGGCAACATCCGGAAGCTGTTGTAGCCCGTTACAAACTGTATGAAAACCTGAAACGGCATGGTATCGATGCCGAATCTGTGGTTTTAGGGAAAATTGAACACGACATGGATAAATATTTTTATGCTTTTAATCTCGTAAATTTAAATAGTCTCTTAAAATGAAGAAGTTCGATATTTTAGCACTGGGTGAGTTGAATGCCGATTTGATTTTAAACAAAGTTGACGGTGAACCTGAAATTGGTAAGGAAAAATTTGCACAAGACATGATTCTTACACTAGGTAGTTCGACTGCAATTTTCGCGGCGAATATCGCATCACTGGGCGCAAATACGGCTTTTGTCGGTATGATAGGCAAAGACAGTTTTGGAGATTTGGTAAAATCCAGCTTAAAATCTAAAGGAGTGGATACGTCGCTACTGATTGAAACAGATAAAGCTGCCACAGGCGCGACCATCGTTTTGAATTACAATGAAGACCGTGCCATGGTCACTTATCAGGGAACCATGGATATGATGAGTTTTGCTGACATTAATAAAGGTGTTTTCAGTCAGACCAGACATGTACATATTTCTTCCATTTTTCTTCAGTCGGGAATCAAAAAAGATCTGACCGAAATTCTTTCTTATGCAAAAAAAATGGGTGTTACTACGTCACTCGACACCCAGTGGGATCCAATCGAAAAATGGGATTTTGATTATGCACATATTTTACCTCTTGTAAGCGTATTTATACCGAATGAGAAGGAATTATTACTACTCACCGCTTCGGAAAATCTGGATGAAGCAATAGAAAAAATCAGGCCTTATATTAATACCTGCGTAATTAAGAGAGGCAGTAAAGGTTCATTGCTGATTCAAAAAGACACGAAAAATGATATGCCTGCATTTCTGAATACTGAAGTAGTAGATGCCATTGGAGCCGGTGACAGTTTCAACGCTGGGTTTATTTTCCAATATATTCAGGGAAAATCTTTAATTGAGTGCCAACAGTTCGGCAATCTCACGGGTGCAATCAACACAACTGCTGCCGGAGGTACCGGGGCTTTCTCTTCGAAAGAAAATATTATTCAAACGGCAAAAGAGAAATTTAATCAGCAAATTAAGTTATGACTTTACAGGATAAACTCAAACAATATCAACAGGAAGGGAAAGCACTACTGGCAACCAATTTCTACAATTTCGAGAC
>VSSQ01000498.1_pt1 | contig 25345 bp, 20 predicted proteins | sample 4763081 | NCBI WGS metagenome assembly VSSQ01 (sample SAMN12137344, study PRJNA551015) | bioreactor metagenome | isolation source: SDC9 anaerobic chlorinated ethene degrading culture | place: USA: Knoxville, Tennesee | collected 2015-01-01
AGATGGTCTGCGATTACCGTCGCTGCCTGCGGCCAGGCATAGACGGCGATACCGCCTTTGCGCTGTTGCGGTACGTAGAGTTTAGTCTGAAGATAGGAGAGCAGGTAGGAAAAAAGGTTTGGATACACTACAAGCGAACATCGCTGCATGGCACTCTTGATGTGGTCGATGGCATCGAGGCAGAAGGAGTATACATCCTCACCCTCGGTACCCTTCCACTGCTCGGGTGTGAAATAGGTATCCTGGAAGTGGTTGAGCTTGCGTCTGAGCATCTCAATGTCATTTGCAGTTACAATGTCGATGATGCTCTGCTTCAGGCCGCGGTACCAGGAACGCAGGTCATTGTCTGCGAGCATTTGTGTGAATTGATCGTGTGCTTTCAACGAGCCATGGACGATTGACTTGTCCACCGCACGCCTGAGGAAGCGGTGATGCAACTCGCGGTCCTTATAAGGGATGCCGGGGTCGAGCAACAGGGACTTCAGGCTCTCCAGGCTGAATTGATTGTCATAGACCTCCTGCAGGCGCTGAAGGAACCTGCCGCTGGGGTACTGCAGGGCAAGCTTGCCCTCCCGGATGACCAAGGGAACATCGTACAACGCCGCCTCTTCCTCAAGCACGGGCAGCAGGATGTCCGAAGCTGCACAGCCGATGACGATGGAATGAGCGGGAACTCCTTCAGATAGCAGGCTGCGGATCCTGCGCAATGTTGTCTTGATTTCCATCACATGGTTGCCAAAGACTTCCAAGGTGGCAAGCTTCGCCGCCGGAGTCGGACGCAAGGTCAACCAAGCTGGACAACCCAATGAAGTGAAGAGGTCTTGCGCCCCTCCGATGGTGTCGGAAAACAAAATGCAGTACCGTTTGGAAAGATCCCAATCACCGCTCAGGCATGGCTGTGCATATCGTGGTTCGAAGAGCGAGTGTTCGGCTAGAAACTGCTGATACAGCTGGTAGAGCAAAAGCAGATCCCGCTGCATCTCATCGGCGAGCAAGGGGAGAGCCTCTGCTTCGATGGCTTCTCTCAGTGAGGGCAGAATCGAGGAAATATAGCTGATGAAACGGCCGTTTGCCTCCGGATATCGCGGATTGACCAAGCTGGGCAGGGCAAGCCCACCAGCAAGCATTTGGTGTACGAACAAACTTCTTATCAGGGAATTGGCGGGGACAAGGTGTTCTTCGTGCTTAAGAAACATCGAGCGGAAGGTATCGAAGGAGATCGCACGCTCGGAAAGTATTGCACGCTTGTTGCTGTGCAAGGCGTAGTCGACCAGATATGAGCGGGCCGCCACTTCGGTGGGAAACACACACACAAATCCTTCATCAAATGCTTGTTGTACGTAGCTACGTTTACTGCTCACCATGCATTGCAGTATACCATGATTGTGTGTAGGATAAGCCTGTGTGATGAAAAAAGCGATGAAAAATCTCCCTAAACACAGTGAAGTCGACACTACCTATGAAGCTAAGCCGTTGGCTTTCGCCTTGTCCATGGTACTTTCCTTGCTTATGTGGCTTTTGCTGGGCCCTTCGCTTTCCCGCCTGCTCCGACCACTGGGTATCCCCTACCTCACCGCCAATGCTCCATTTCTTGCAATGGCCGGCGGTTTCCTGGCATCCAAGCAGATTTTGCTCAAGCAGCCGCTGAAAAGCCTTCTCACCGACCACCCCGTGTTCCAGACATCGCTGTTCATCAAATCTTTTCTCATCTATTTCCTATCGGCGACAGCATTCCTGCTGGTTGACGTCCTGCTCAACCCGCATTACTACCAGCCGATGACGGGCTCGTCTCCATCGACATACCTGTTGATGTTGCCTTTAGTCCTTCTCCTCACCCCCCTGCAGACGAGTGCAGAGGAACTGGTGCTGCGCATGCTCCCGGTAAGGGCAATCAACAAGGGTCGGTTGAGTCGGGATTCAAGATTACAACTGGTCACCAGCTTGGTTTCAGCACTCCTGTTCGCAGTCCCCCACCTCGGCAACCGCGAACTGACAATCGCCTCGAACCGCTTGGTGGTCGTCCTCTACTATGCCCTCTTCGGCTTTGTGGTCACCTACCTGTGCTTGAAACACAGGGGCTTTGAAATTGCTCTGGCAATCCATGCGGCGAACAACCTCTTCATCGCCTTGGTCTGCAACCACCCATCATCCTCCCTTCCCAGCCTTCCGCTGCTCGAGACAAGCAGGCCGATCGGAACCGTATACGACCTCCGCCAGCTGTGCATCAGCCTAGCCTTGGTAGCATTACTTACCAGAAACCAAAAAGAAAGCTGACAACCAATCACTCCTATGGTATGGTACAAACCATGTATTTCAGAATAAAGGAGTCCTTATGCGCAGCAAATCCACTATATTGATCAGCATCGTTCTCATCTCAAGCACGTTGCTGTGGGCAGGCAATCTGCAAAAAGTCCATCCGCTAGACAGCCCCTTGTACCGTAATCTGGCCACCCTGTACATCCTGCAAGGCAAAGCCCTGCCTTCCACCTCCCTTCCCTATAATGAGGATGAGGCCAAACGGCTGCTCGATCGAATAGACAAAACCAACCTTACAAGCGAAGCCGAACTGGCATTGTACGAGGCAATCAGGAAGGAACTGCAACCAAGCAGAAAGCAAGCAGGAAATCTAGGCTACGATATAAGCCTCGACCTCACAACCGAAGTGTACGCCCATACCAATACCTCCGATTTCACTGCAGAACAAGACTGGACGTATGGCTATGGAGAAAGAAAGAGCTTTGGGAACCTCAGTTTCGAAACCTGGCCCGTTGACTCCTTCTACAGCTATTTCGAGCTCTCGCTGATGAACAATTTCGGGGTAGTTTCACAACCCGGATATGATCCTACAAATCCCAATACCCAGCCCAATACGCTGTATGGAAAGACACCCCTCACCACCAACATCATCATGGTCGCGCCCAACAGGATCGAGAACATCGACCTCAACTTCCCCTACCGGGCCTTCGTCAGTCTGGGCTCTGAGCATTGGAACATACAGGTGGGAAGGGACAAGCTGAGCTGGGGGGCCGGCAAGAGCGGCAACCTGATGGTCAGCAACAACATGCCCTACCAGCAGTTCGGCAGGTTCACCACCGGTTTCGACCGCTTCAAGTACACCCTGCTCTCCTCGTTCTATACCCATCCCCGGATTTTTGAATATTCCCCGACAGATAATGCAGGAGCCAACGCCCAGGACCTGCTCGGAGACGGCATCAAGATGTTCTTGGCTCATAGGGTCGAGTTCAGGTTCCTTCAGGACAAGCTTGGATTGGCTGTCAGTGAGTCAATGATGTATCAGAGCGCAACAGGGTCGATTGACCTGCGCTTTCTCAATCCCGTGGGGTTCTACCACAACCAGTACATCCGGGGCAACTCGAACTCCATGCTGGTTTTCGAGGCAGACTACACCCCGGTCAAGGCATTGAACCTCTATGCCCAACTCGCCGTCGACGAGATTGCCTTTGGTGAGGACGTACCTCCTGCAGCCAACTCAAAACCCAATGCCTTCGGCTATCTGGCAGGATTGCAAGGAGCTCTTGGAATTGGTAAGGGAGTTTTCACCTACTCGCTGGAGGGTGCCTATACCGATCCATTCATGTACATGCGCGAGCAGTACAATCCAACTACCAAGCAGTTCGGAGTCGGCTACGATGTCATCGTACGGGTGCTCTCCCACAGTATGGAGAACCTGCGCTACTGGCAGGGCTACCCCTACGGAGGAGACGCCATCGTCGCCCAGATGAAGACCGGATACGAACGACCCGGCAAAGCAAGGTTCGAAGCAACGACGCTTTTCATGGTCCATGGAATCTTGGATATCAACAGCATCTGGACCTTGTACAGCGGCTCGGGGAGCATCGTGACCACCCCCACAACGGAAAACCCCTTTGATTCCGCTGAAACGGGCAACGTTGTCTCCTACACCCTGCTTCCCACCTTTCTTGCAGAATATTCGCTGAACGATAACTTCAGCGGCATGGTGAACATCGCCGTCCCGATGATCTGGAACAAAGGCAATGACCCAAAAGCCCTCACCTATGATGTACAGCTGAGCCTAGGAGTAACGTACTCGATCTAAAGGCGGAATTCCCTTGCCTTGATACAGAGATGGACAATCTTGCTTTGTGGTTGTATCTTTATACCGTAGCAATGATTGTCCTCTTACAGAGAGAAAGGGGGATGCATCGTGAGAGTGCAGAAACATTCGGTTTTCAGCTTCCTTGCCCTGTTGTGGTTCGTAGCCTCTTCTCTGGTCGATGTCCTTTTCCCAAAGGAAATCTATCTGTCGCCCGAACTCTACGAAACATTCTACCCCAACGATGTCATCAATCTCTTCCTGGGCGGTGTTGCGTTGCTGCTGTCTACACTCAAGACAGTAAGAAAGAGTAGATTCTTCCTTCCTTGCCGATCAGGCATGCTGCTCTTCATCCTGTACAATGCAATTGCATCGGCCTACGCAAACACCAACGGCATGGATATCTTGCTCCTGCTCCTGGCAATTGCAGCGGTGCTGACACTGGTTGAGGCTGAAGAGTACCAAAATCTGCTTACTCTGGGATTCTCCCCTGGCCATGCAAAGCGCTATGCATCCCTGCTCATCGTCATGGCCGGCCTCTTCATCCTGCGGGCAGCACTGCAGCTTTTCGGCAAAGAGGCTTCTCCCGGTGTGAAAGGAGTATCCCTTGCAGACGTCCTGCTCTGCACGCTGTGGCTTGCCAATGGAATCGGATTTCTCAGAAATGCTGCTAAATGCTTTATCGCAGCCTTCATCTGCTATATCCACGGCAGCCTGCTGTTTCTCTCACTTTTATTGCTTTTCATACTCCAACCGCTTCTCTTGGGGACAGCATTCCCATTTGTTGACTTTGTCGTAATTGCAATGATGAGCACAGCCTTCTTCATACCCTTGGCACTCTTGGCTAAGGAGATGCAACAGCTCCCTTGAGAATAATGAAAGGTTTACACTCTTAACGCAACAGAGGCCACCGCAGTTGCGATGGCCTCTGAATACATTGCAATACTAATCTTACAGAACGCGGAAAGCGTCACGACCAGCGTACTTGGCGGTATCACCGAGGTAGTCCTCGATGCGCAGCAGCTGATTGTACTTTGCAAGACGGTCGGAGCGGCTCATGGAACCGGTCTTGATCTCACCGGTCTCGAGGGCGACTACGAGGTCGGCAATGAAGTTGTCCTCGGTCTCGCCGGAGCGGTGGGATACGACGGAAGTGTACCCATTGCGCTTTGCAAGGTCGATGGCTTCAAAGGTCTCAGTGAGGGTGCCGATCTGGTTCACCTTGATCAGGATGGAGTTGGCTACGCCCTTCTCAAGACCCATCTTCAGTCTCTCGACGTTGGTTACGAACAAGTCGTCACCCACGAGCTGAACGCGGTCGCCGATACGGTCGGTGAGCATCTTCCAGCCTTCCCAGTCGTCCTCGGCCATGCCGTCCTCGATGCTGATGATCGGGTAGCGGTTGCTCCAGTCTTCCCACAGGTCAACCATCTGAGCGCTGGTCAGCTTCTCACCGGTGGTCCACTTGAGGGTATAGGTCTTGGTCTTCTCGTCATAGAGCTCGGAAGCGGCGGGGTCAAGGGCGATCATGAAATCACCATCGCGACCGGCGGTGTAACCTGCCTTCTTGATGGCTTCCATGATGACCTCGAGGGCCTCTTCGTTGGACTGCAGGTCGGGAGCGAAACCGCCCTCGTCACCTACAGAGGTATTGTACTTCTTTGCCTTCAGAACAGCCTTGAGGTTGTGGAACACTTCGGCGGTCCATCTCAGGCCTTCGCGAAGGGAGGGGGCTCCGATCGGCATGACCATGAATTCCTGGAAGTCCACCTTGTTGTCGCTGTGAGCACCACCGTTGAGGATGTTGGCCATCGGAACGGGAAGTGTGCAGGCGTGGTAGGCGCCAAGATACTTGTACAAAGGCAGGCCGAGGTAATCGGCGGCTGCACGGGCAACGGCCATGGAGACACCAAGGATTGCATTGGCGCCAAGCTTTGCCTTGTTGGGAGTACCGTCAAGAGCAATCATGGCACGGTCGATGGCGACCTGATCCAGAGCATCCATACCTTCAAGCTCGGGAGCGAGGATGTTGTTGACATTGTCGACAGCTTTCAGAACGCCCTTACCCAGATAGCGGCTCTTGTCCCCATCACGGAGCTCGACTGCTTCGTGAACACCGGTGGATGCTCCGGAGGGAACCGCTGCACGGCCCATGGAACCATCCTCAAGAATGACATCTACTTCTACGGTGGGATTACCACGTGAGTCAAGGATTTCCCTGGCTTCGATAAATTCAATAATGCTCATGAATACACTCCTAGTTTCGTAATTAAAATCACACTAAATATATTCGTATCTTTTAACGCTAATGTCAAGGCAACCGACTTTTCTGGATTACGGGTCCACCCATGCTTTTTATGAAATCCGACATGCAGCACAAGCATGGGAGCATGTCTGCTTCTGGCAAAAAAGCTGTCGATAATGTGTTGGATCTGTCTACTTCGGGAAACGCATGAGCAAGTGCACAGCGCTTGATCGCCTCCCTTGAAAAAGCACTAACCGACAGAACATTGAATCCCGAAGGATTTGAACCAGTACGAACGTGCAAGGTCAGACTCCATCGCTATTACAGAATCCATATCAAGCGGTTCACACTCTACTATGTTGTCCTCGATGGCACTATGGAAATACGTAGATTCGTATGGCCAAGACGAGACTACTCGAAGCTCCTCTAGCCAGATGAAAAAACAGGCGGTATGATACAAGCCATGGAAACTGTTGCCTACCACATGCCACCGCTTACCGAAGATCTGCTTGGGTCGATCATCTTTGCCATGGAGGACCAAGTCAGTGATTATTTTCTCGATCTCAAAGACGGATCTTTGATCAGCGAGGAAGAGATGCGTTACCTTGAGGAGGATGAAGAGGCGGAGGAGAGCTTTTCTGATGAGCGCTTTGTCTCAATTCCCGATTGGGAGCCCTCCGACGGGTTTCATCTGATGGAAATGTTCGCCAATCGCGTACGCAACCCCCTGTATAGAGAACGTCTGCTCTCTTGCTTGAACAGCGGCAAAGGGGTCTTCCGTAAATTCAAGGATGCCCTTGGAGAACTGCCGGTTCTGGAGAGAAAGTGGTTCTCCTTCAAGGATGAACAGCTCAAGCGTGTAGTTATAACCTGGTATCGGGAGCAGGAGGGAACGCTGGGGTTGCTGAAACTGAAGGAGGATGTGGAGGACCTGACGGAGGACATCCTTTTGGAGGATTTCACCTTCGAAACCTTTGAGGGAACCCCCTCCAGCGAAATCGAAGCCTTCATACAGATAATTCTCGAGGAACTGGAGAACGGCAGGGAACAGGAAGGCCTTGCAAGCCTGTTGCTTTCACGCAGGTTCGAAAGCGAGATGCCCCAGCACTACCAGCTTGCACGAAGTCAGGATGGTAATCTTGCGGCCATGCTCGCCTACATCCCGCTTACCGATGCAGTGGTGGAGGTTCCTTTCTTCGCGGTGAAGCAGGAGTGCCGGGGCTTGGGCCTTTTCCGATTATTGTTCGACGCCTTCAGCCGCCAGATGGCACGCTTTCACTACCGCACGATCATCGTCAATCTTGCAGGATCAGCGGTCTCCCTGGAACGGATATTCTCCCCCTTCTCAGCCCAGACGGCCACCAAGCAGATGGTGCTTTCAACAAGTACGTGGAACAGCAACCACCCCAGCAGCGAAGAAGCTTTTCTCTAGGGTACTACAAACGATGCCCCTCTTCGGGTACACTGAAGTATCTGGGAGGATCTACTACTATGCGCGTCACCATCTGTGAAGACAAACACGACATGGGCTATCAGGCTGCCAAGCTCGGCATTTCCCTTATCAAGGAAGCAATCGAGCAGAAGGGCCGGGCGGTTGTCGTTGTAGCCACCGGACTCAGCCAATTCTCCCTCTATGCACATTTGGGAGATGCCGACCTTGATTGGAGCAAGGTCGAGGCTTTCGGCCTGACCGAGTATGTGAACCTGCCTGACACCCATCCTTCAAGCTTTCGCTACTACCTCAAGACCCGCTTCGTCAAGAAAGTGCAGAACCTCGGTTCGTTCCATGCAATCAACGGCGATGCCGAAAACCTGCATGCAGAAGTCGAGCGTCTCAACACCCTGATACGGGAAAAAGATGTCGATGTCGCCTTTTTAGGCATCGGTGAGAACGGGCATATCGGTTTCAACGACCCTCCGGCGAACTTTGAGACCAACGACCCCTACATCATCGTCGACCTGGAGGAACGTTGCCGCCGTCAGCAGGTCAGCGAGGGCTGGTTCCCCACCCTCGACGAAGTTCCACAGAAAGCCATCACCATGTCGGTGCGCCAGATTCTCAGGGCCAAGAACCTGATCTGCTCGGTTCCCGACCAGCGCAAGGCACGGGCTGTGGCCATGTGCCTGTACGACCAGATTTCCGTCTATGCACCCTGCGCGGCGCTTCGCACCAAGAAGGAGTGCACCCTGCTCTTGGATAAAACCTCATCCATGCTGATCATGGGAGACAGAAGGTAGCAAATCTGCTGAAAAATCCTACAAAAGAAGAAGAAAAATCGCCGTCCTCTTGCATCTAATATATTAGTATGCTAGAGTATTAGTATAAACATAGTATGGAGGCAATCACCATGATGCATATGTCACTTCGTTGGTTCGGCTCAAAGCACGATACCGTCTCATTGGAAAAAATCAAGCAGATTCCCGGCGTAGAGGGAGTAATCACCACCCTGTACGATATTCCCGCAGGCCAGGTATGGCCGCTTGCACGCATCCAGGCTCTTAAGGCTGAAGTAGAGGCATCGGGCTTGAAGATATTGGGCATCGAAAGTGTCAACATTCATGACTCCATCAAGATCGGCAGTCCGGACCGCGAAGCGTACATCGCCAACTACATCGAGACGCTGGACAATTTGGGCAAAGAGGGCATCACCACCGTTTGCTACAACTTCATGCCGGTCTTCGACTGGACCCGCACCGATCTGTTCAAAAAGCGTCCCGACGGTTCGACTGTTCTTGCCTACGACCAGAAAATCGTTGACGCAATCGACCCCGAGGTATTTTTCAACCAGACCAACTCCAGTGCACAGGGCTTTGAGATGCCCGGTTGGGAACCGGAGCGCCTTGCAAAGGTGAAGGACCTGTTCGAAGCCTACAAGGACGTCAGTGAGGAGAAGCTTTTTGACAACCTGGTGTACTTCCTCAAGGCCATCCAGCCGACCTGCGAGAAATGGGGCATCAAGATGGCGATCCATCCCGATGATCCGGCCTGGCCCGTATTCGGACTGCCGCGCATCATCACCAGCAAGGAGAAGATCCTGAAAGTCATGAAAGCTGTGGACGCCCCCTTCAACGGGCTCACATTCTGTGCAGGTTCCTTCGGCACCAATCCGAAGAATGATCTGCCGGGCATCATCCGCTCTCTTCCTGGAAGAATCCACTTCGCTCACATCCGCAATCTCCACCACTTTGAAAGCGGTGTATTTGAAGAAGCGGCACACCTGTCCAGCGACGGCTCCTTTGATCTGTATGAAATTGTAAAAGCGCTGCATGACATTGGCTTTGAAGGTCCTGCCCGCCCCGACCACGGTAGAATGATCTGGGGAGAGGTAGCCATGCCTGGATATGGCTTGTATGACCGTGCTTTGGGAGCCTCCTACATCCTTGGGTTGTATGAAGCCATCCAGAAGAACGAGCAGAGGCAGTAAAGATGGCGACCATTGTCCGAGTTACAGCATCGGAGGAGATTTACCAGACGCTCCGTTCGGAAATTCTTTCCCTTCGGTTCAAGCCTGGCGAGGAACTGAATCTGCAGCTGCTGTCCACGCAGCTGCAGGTCAGCCGCTCTCCTGTTCGCGATGCATTGATGCGCCTTTCAAGCGACAACCTGGTCGACATCTTCCCCCAGAAGGGAACCAGGGTCTCCCTGATCAACCTCAAGCAGGTGGAAGAGGAGCGCTTCTTGCGTAAAAGCCTGGAAGAGAATGCGGTAAAAAAGTTCATCTATCAGGGAAGGCCCGAGCATTTTTCAGCAATGGATAAAGCTATCGAGAGCCAGATCGAGGCCATGAAGAGCAACGACTTCATCACCTTCCTGGACGAGGACGACCGATTCCACTCCACTATCTTCAATGCCATCGGCATGCAGAGAATCTGGTCGATCATCAAGGCACAGGGAGGCAACCATCGCCGCATCCGCCTCCTCTCCTTCTATGAGAAGAATGTCCTTTCCAACATTATCGAACAACACAAAAACATGGTGGAAGCCCTCAGATCCAAGCAATTGGATGTGATGCTCAACCTCGAGGACAAACACTTGTCCAAACTTCTGCAGGAAACCGAGAGCATGGTCGGACGCTATCCCTCGTATTTCAAGCAGGAGAACAGCTACAGCGGCCTGCAATTACGGGTTGCCAACCAATAGGAGTCATAGATGAAACTTACTGATTCAGGATTGCAAGAAAGAAGCAGCTGGGAAGCCAAAGGCTACACACTCCCATCCTTCGACCGTGCTGCCATGCAGCAGGAGACCAGGAAGAATCCCCTATGGGTTCACTTTGGTGCGGGCAACATCTTCCGGGTTTTCCCTGCAGCCCTACAGCAGCAGCTGCTTAATGAGGGCTTGAGCAAGGCCGGCATCATCGTAGGTGAAGGCTTCGACTACCAGATCATCGACAAGGTGTATGCCAAGCACGACAACCTCACCCTCATGGTGACACTGAAGAGCGACGGCTCGATCGAGAAGGAAGTCATCGCCTCGGTGGCCTACGCCTATAAGTGTGACCCGCAGTTCGAGGAGGAGTGGAAGTTCTTCAGCGAAACCTTCACCAAGCCCAGTTTGCAGATGGTGAGCTTCACCATCACCGAAAAAGGCTACTCACTGAAGGGCGGCAACGGCGCCTATTATCCCCAGGTCGTCGAGGACCTGGCAAACGGCCCGTCCAAGCCGACCATGTTCCTCTCCAAGCTCACCGCCCTGATCTATAAACGCTATCAGGCCAAGGCTGGAAAGCTCGCCTTGGTGAGTATGGACAACTGCTCGCACAACGGCCAGAAACTCTACGATGCGGTGATGGAAATCGCACGCACCTGGGAGCAGAACGGTCTGGTCGAGAAGGGTTTCTGCAACTATCTGGACAACAGCGTCTCCTTCCCTTGGTCGATGATCGACAAAATCACCCCGCGCCCGGACGCCAAGGTGGAGGCAATGCTCAAGGCCGACGGCTTTGAGGACACCACGCTTGTCATCACCGACAAGAACACCTACACCGCCCCCTTCGTAAACGCAGAACAGTCTCAGTACCTTGTCATCGAGGACCTGTTTGCCAATGGAAGACCCGCCCTTGAAAAGGCCGGAGTCTACTTCACCGATCGCGACACCGTCAACAAGGTGGAGCGGATGAAGGTGACAACCTGCCTCAATCCCTTGCACACCGCCCTTGCAATCTATGGATGCCTGTTGGGGCACACCCTGATCAGCGAGGAGATGCGGGATGCCGAGTTGAAGAAGCTCGTTGAAGGCATCGGATATACTGAAGGAATGCCGGTGGTCGTCGACCCGAAGATTCTCGATCCCAAGGCTTTCATCAGCGAGGTCCTGAACACGCGTTTCCCCAATCCGTTCATGCCCGACACCCCCCAGCGCATTGCCACCGACACGTCCCAGAAGCTTGCCATTCGTTTCGGCGAGACGATCAAGGCATACGACTCCGATCCCAAGCTTGAGGTGAAGAGTCTGAAACTCATCCCGTTGGTATTCGCCGGATGGCTGCGCTATTTGATGGCCATCGACGATGAGCTGAACAGCTTCACTCCCAGTTCCGATCCACGTCTTGCTGAGGCGCAGGCCTATGTGAAAGACATCAGGATCGGAGACAAGCCAACGGTTGAGCAGCTCAAGGGACTGCTTTCGGATGCAACGATCTTCGGTGTCGATTTGCTCGAGCTTGGACTTGCCGACTTGGTTGTTTCCTACTTCACCAGCCTCATTGAAGGCAAGGGTGCTGTACGCAGGACCTTGCAACAGTACGTCCATTGATGAATACTTCCCTTCAGGGGAGGATGTATGAATACTACTCATAAGCGCCTCGCTCTCGAGGCGCTCTATCTTATTGGAGGGACTGCGTTGGCAGGGTTTGCCGTCGCAGTCTTCATTACCCCGGCCAAAATCGCCAGTGGAGGCGTAAACGGGGTGGCGACCATCATCTACCACCTCAGCGGCTGGGATACCGGCTTTGTCATGCTCTTGATCAGCGTACCGCTCTTTCTGATCGGCATGTCGATCTTTGGAAAAACCTACGGGGCGAAAAGTCTTGCAGGAACCCTGCTGCTCAGCCTCTGGGTCAGTCTCTTCGGCCAGCTGACCGATTACAACGGCTTCCTTCCCTACATCGACCGTATGGACACCCTCCTTTCGGCCATATTCGGAGGAGTGTTGCTGGGCGGCGGCATCGGCATTGTCATGCGATCAGGTGCAAACACCGGAGGAACGGACATCATCGCCCAGATTCTCTCGCGCTTTACACCGCTTCCGTTGGGAACCGCACTGTTTCTCAGCGACGCATCGGTGATCGTACTGGGCGCGGTGGTCTTCGGCCTCGAACGGGCTTTATTTGCCGTAATCACCCTCTATCTCTCAGGTCAGATGGTCAATTTCGTCGTCATGAACCTCGGCACCAAGTATGCAAAAACCGCCTACATCGTCAGTGAGCGTCACGAGGCCATCGGCAAGAGGATTATTACTGAACTTCACCACGGGGGAACGCTGATCAGCGGCGTTGGTATTTTCACCGGACGCGAGCGGACCATGCTGCTGGCGGTGGTGCACAACCAGCAGATCAACCACCTCACCCAGATTGTCCACCAAGAGGACCCGAAAGCTTTCATGTTCGTACATGAAACCTATCAAGCCCTGGGCGAGGGGTTCGTACCGATGCAGAAGTTGATCAAGCTAGAAGAAAAGCGGAGCAAGCAAAACCGTCCAAATCGCTGACAAGCTGATGGAAATGGAGCTCATGGCGCCCTCGATCTCACCGATTTCGAGGGCTTTGCTTGTGCCCAAGGCGTGGCTGCACGCCCCGATGCCGACCCCGTGGGCCACCGGGTCGGTGATACCGAATACTTTAGGCAGCACCGGTGCCAGCAGGTTTCCCGCAAGGCCTGTGATAATCGTCGAGGCGATAGTCAAAGCCGGAATACCGCCGAACTGCTCGGTAAGTGCGATTGCCACCGGAGTGGTGACCGACTTGGAAAGCAGACTGGCCAGTATCGTTCGGTCCAGGCCCAGAAGGTCGCAGCTGATGCGCACCGTCGCCAACGCAGCAACTGCGCCCGCAAGCGTTCCCAGAAGTACAGGAAGGAAGGAGCCCAGCAAGGTCTTGCGCTGACGATAGATAGTCAAGGCCAACACTGCAGTGACAGGGGCAAGGAACATGAGAATGAAGGAAGAGCCTTCCTCATATACTTCAGCTGGGATACCGAAGGCGCTCAGAAAGCCTACGACCAGCAGCATGGCGATGATCAGGGGATTGGCCAGGGGCGTTTTCAGTTTCTTGTTCACCCACATCCCGATTCTGAAAGCTACGATGGACAGTGCTATGCCAAACAAGGGGGAGCTGAGAATCTCAAGCATGCCTCCTCCCTGCCAGTGCTTTCTGCATCCGGCCCACAAGCACCACCGTCCAGCTTGCAGCTGCAAAACAGGTGATGACACTGACGATATTGACGAGCAGCAACTGCCACCAGATGCTGTTGATGATGTCCATATAACGGATGATGCTCACCCCGGGGGGAATGAAGAAGAAGGTCATGTTGCGCAGCATGAAATCCGCACTTTCACCGAGGGCTTGCTCCTTGAGAAGCTTGGTTGAGAGCAGGACAAGAACCAGCAGCATGCTGACGACACTGCCGGGAAATGAGAATGGAAGGAGAGCGGAAATCAGATCGCCCACCAAACAAAGGCCAAAGATTACTGCAAGCTGGGTGAGGTATTTCATGAGCCTTTACCATACCCTATTGGAAGGCTTTCTGGGAAGAGGTAGTATGGACGGAGGAGGCAGCACATGAACAACATACTACAGAGTCTGCTCAGCAGACGCAGCGTTCGGAATTTCACCGACCGGCAGATACAGGATGAGGAGCTGGACTTGATTTTACAGGCGGCAATTCTTGCCCCGAACGGAAGAAACCAGGAGCCATGGCACTTCACAGCCTTGCAGGATGCAAAGAAACTGAGAAAGCTCGATGAGCTGGTCGTGGGCAAAGGCGCATCCTTCTTCTACTACGCCCCTACTTTGATCCTCGTATCCATCCAGGAAGGCAATGCTTATGAGAAGGAGGATACCGCCTGTGCACTGACCAACATGATGCAGGCCGCCCATGCCCTGGGATTGGGATCGGTGTGGTGCAACCGCATCAACGGCAATCATGAGCTCGATACAAAGCTGGGCGAATTCGGCATTCCCCAAGGCTATCGTGTAACCGGCACCCTGGCGGTGGGGTACATCAAGGGAGAGCTGCCGCCAGGAAGAATTCCCAAGGAAGGGACGATTACCATCGTCCGTTCGTAACCTCCCCATCGGTACGTGGTTCCTCTCCTAGAGAGCTGCCGGTTTTCAAGCCTGCAGCTCTCGGGTATACTCGGGTTCTTGAAGGAGAGGCAACGATGGCGAAGCAGAAAAAGACAAATCGAATACAAAAACAAGTGGGAAAGGCGAAGAAGCGGGGCAAGCGACTGCTTATACTGCTTGCCGTCCTCATCGTGCTTTGGATCCTCACCCTGATTTTCGCCCCCAACGAGCAACCGTCACTTCAAAGCTCTTCCACCTACATACAAGATTTGGAACTTCCGCTCCATCAAAAGGGAGATCCGGTGGTAAGCCACCCGGGATACACCCTTCTCTATGACGAGGAGCATGAGCAGCCGCGCTGGGTGGCCTACCATCTCAGCCGCGAAGAGCTGTACGGCAGTCATGATCGGGGGGATGACTTCAGGGTCGATCCTTCCATCCTTACCGGCTCAGCAACACTGGACGATTACCGAGGCAGCGGCTATGATCGCGGCCACCTGATTCCTGCAGCCGACCTGTCCTGGTCTGAGGATGCTATGAGCGGTTCCTTTTATATGAGCAACATGAGCCCGCAGGTCGGTGATTTCAACCGGGGAATTTGGAGCAAGCTCGAAGCAACCGTACGCAATTTCGCCGATACCGAAGGAGCCGTATACGTAGTAACCGGACCGGTGCTCACCGACGGCCCGTACAAGACCATCGGCAAGAACAAGGTATCGGTGCCCAATGCCTACTACAAGGTGGTTCTCGACTATCAAGAACCTGAATACAAGGCCATCGGCTTCGTGCTGCCCAACGAGGGCTCCAAGAAGGACCTGCAGACATTCACAACGAGCATAGACGAGGTTGAGGAGCTTACCGGCCTCGACTTCTTCCACCGGTTGAAGGACACAGAGGAGAATGAACTTGAGGCATCGTTCGATGTTTCTCAGTGGGACTTCTCCACCTTCAGTGCAAGCGCAAAGGACCGCGAGGCGTTCCAGGCAGGAAACCTACCAGCCAAGGTGCAGGACAAGCCATCGGGAATATACTCCTTTGCAAAAGGTACGTTGTCGACCATCCTCTCCATCGTGAAGAAAGAGAGTGTGAACATCATAGAACTCTTTGTTCCCAAGGCAACACTTAAAGAAGCCGCCCCTTTCCTTTACTGAATCGATGAGAAGAGCGAGGCGAAGCTGCTCTGCTTGCGGTAGAAAACCGCAGGACGAAGCAGCGGCGCCTCGATGCAGTGCCTGCCCCCACGATATTCGACCTTGGTAAAAAGGTGCACCCACTCGTCATCAGGAAGCGTTACGACAACCGAATTGGCGCCGGCTTCCAAGACAGGAGCAACCAAGAGGTCCCGCCCCAAGAGGTAGGAATCCTTTACACTCATGAACGATTCCAGTTCATAGTGCAAGAAGATCGGTCTGATAACCGGAATTCCTTGGTCTGCATTTTCGGCGACCAGATGCATCAGATAGGGCTTGAGCTGCACATGCACATCAGTCATCCGGGCAATTGCCTCGATGGTTTCCTGATCACTGTCAAACTGCCAGTTGTCCTTGGGTCGATTTCCCTCATGAGTGCGCATCAAGGGCGAGAAGGCTGCCTGTTCGGCCCACCGAATCAAGAGCTCCTTGCTGCGCTTCATGCCGTAGAGTGTGGTGTAGCCCCCGATGTCACTATGATTGAGGCCCATGCCGCTCATCGCAAGCGACAGGGTTGCCGTGAGGACTGAAGGAAGGCCGTCGTCCTCGGACCAATCCACATTCTGATCCCCCGCCCACATCATCGGGCATGAAGCAAGGCTCTGGACACATCCGGCACGCATGAAAAAGAGGATCTCATCACTCTTGCCGCTCTCCTCTATCGCAGCCTTGTTGACCTCGGCCCAGTAGCCCGGCCACCTGTTGTGCTCGAGCATGGCGTCTTTGCCCCCTGCGAGCACCACATCGGTAGGAAGGTACTCTCCAAAGTCGGCCATCCAACCGGACAGGCCGAAGCCAATGAGCTCGCGCTTTATCACTTCCTTATACCAGGCAACCGCTTCGCCCTTGGTGAAATCCACAATGGCCGCATCGAACTCACCGAAGTCGACCAGGTAGACCGAACCATCCTCCCGCTTTCCCAGCAAGTCCAGACGCAAGGCCTCCTCATAGAGCGGGTGATCGACAAGCACATAGGGGTTGATATACCCCAACACACGCACGCCTTCCTCTCTCAAACGTACAATTTCTCGATCCAAGCCTGGATAGAGCTGCCGGTCCCACTGCCAGTTCCACCTCAGGCGCTTGCCGAAGCTGGTGTACTTCTCCCCTTCCCAATCCTGAAGCCACAGTGCCGCCACCTTCATCGAGGAGGCCTGGACTCTCCGAAGTTTCTCCAAACATGTCTGGGTTCCTCCTTGCATTCCCAGGATAATGCCGTCATACACCCAGGAGGGAAGGTATTGCTGTCTTCCAAGCAAACGGGAGATGTCCTGAACCACTTCCAACAGGGTGGGCTTGACCGAGATCACAATACCTGCCGGGACATCCCAGAACTCAAGCTGGTGACAGCCGGGATTGGAGAAATCAAAGTCGGCATACCCATAGGTATCGGCATGCACGAAGTAACATCGGCTTGAGACGAAGGTGGGCTGCGGGTAGAAGGTGGTGTGGTAGTCCCCTCCTGCACGGTCGAGGCGGTCGGCCGTCCGGGTGATTTCAGTCTGCTTGTTTCTGCCCACACCCTGTTCCTGCGTCCAAAGGGGGTAGTTTTTCCCCCTGAGGTTGAAGTGGGAGAACTGCTCCCCGCAACCCCATACACACTCTTGTTCAGTGGCGAAGAGTCGAAGGATCAGCCGGTTATAGGGAGCAGGGAGAGGGGAACAGCGCAGGTGCAGACGCCCGTCGCGCTCGCTCAGCTCCAGGGAGAAGGACGTTTGCCCTGCAGAGAACGTAAGCGTTGAAACACCCCTTCCTTCGCTGTACGACTCGCTGAGCAGATAGGAACCAAGGGGCAACGTAGTTATCGTCTCATCCTTGATGAAGTAGTTGCCCCGATACATGTCCACCGTCTCTTTCCCCTGCTTCAGGGTGATGAGTGGACAGCTGTCGCTGTGTTCGAGAATCTTGAGTTGGTTGTAGAAGACGGAGAGCCTGCCGTTCTGCTTGGAAAAGCTGATCATACCTACCCCTTCACCCCACCGGCGGTCAAACCACCGATGATCTTGTCATGGAGAAACACGTAGCCTACGATGCTGGGAATTATGGTGATGATCACCGCTGCATACATGCTTGCATAGTCGGTGATGAACTGGCTGGTGAAGAACTTGATACCCAGCTGGATGGTCCTCGATTCGATCGAGGAGGTAAGCAGCATGGCCATCAGAAACTCATTCCAGCTGTAGATGAAGCAGAAGGTTGCCGCGGTGACAAGGCCTGAACGTGAGAGCGGGAGGATGATCACCGAGAATCGCTTGAAGAAGCCGCAGCCGTCGATGACACTCGCCTCCTCCAGCTCCCGGGGAATGGACTTCATGAAGGCGGTGACCAGAAAAATCGAGACTGGAATATTCACCGCAGTATAGACAAGCACCAGTGCAAGCAAGGTGTTGTACAACCCGCTCTTGGTGATGAAGGAGAAGTAGGGAACCATGAAGGAGATGACGGGAACCAGGACTCCGGCGGTAAATACAGTATACAGCACATCGCGGCCTCGAAAGCGTTCACGGGAAAGAATGAAGGAAGCCATGGCGGTCACGATGCTGTTGAGAATGACGGCGCTGGCTGCAACCACCACCGAATTGAGCAAGAGCCGTGGCAGGCTCGCCATGGCAAGGGCCTTGGCATAATTGACCCACTGTAATTTCTCAGGCCAGCCGAAGGGGTTGGTCTGCAGCTCCAAATTCGTCCTCAGCGAGCTGACCAACAACCAGAGAAGGGGCAGCAGTGCTACGGCAAGCAGGGAAACCAGAAGAATCCACTTCAGGAGGTTGGCGATGATTTGAGCCGGTGCATAATAGTGTTTCATCATCATCTCCTATTGCGCCATCTCGCTCATCGGATCCGAAGAGCCGAAGATCTTGCGAAGGACGGTGATCACCACCGTTCCCATCAGTATCAGAAATACCCCGGCAGTACTGGCCTCGCTGTACCGCAGTGCATCCATTTTCAGATAGAGGTCGATTCCCATGGTGGTGGTGGCATACGCCGGGCCGCCGCCGGTCATCAGGAAGGTCGATTCAAAGTGACGCATGCCATAGGCCATGGCCAGCGTCATGGTAGTGATGAGGCTGCCCCGCAGCATCGGAAGAGTGATGTTCAATTCCTGCTGGAAGGTGCTTGCCCCGTCGATCTCGGCGGCTTCGTAGAGCGAGCGGGGAATATTCATTGCCGAGGCGAGCAGGATGATCATAAAATACCCGATATAGATGACAGTCTGGAAAATAACAGCAAAGAGAGCGGTATCGGGGTTGCCCAGCCAGTTTCTCTTCTCTGCACCAAACAAGGCACCCAGTATTGCATTCAAAGGACCCTCCACATTGTATATGGCTACCCAGACCATCGCCAAGGCGACGGTGGAGATGACGTTGGGAAGGTAGTAAATGGTTCTCAAGGAGCGCCAGAAGTGAGGCTTTCGCACCAGGATCATGGCAACCAGGCAGGCCAGGGGAACTTGGATGAACCCTTGTGAAAGAGCCCATATCACATTGTTTCCCAGAGCCTTGCGAAAGGTTGGATCGCCGAGCAGCTTGGTATAGTTGGCAAGACCGTTGAATTTCATCGACCCGATTCCTCTCCAACTGGTGAAACTCGTGTAGATGGTAAAGAGGAATGGATAGATGAAAAAGAAGAAAAACAAGACGGAGACCGGCAGCAAGAACAAAACTCTCGCCCCCCAGACCCGACTTCGCTGTGTACCGACTGCTTGCATATCGTGCTCCTGATTAGCTGCATGAAATGCCGCCGTCTCGCGACGGCAGCACGACAGGATGTTTCTAGCGTTCGATCTTGCGGTCGACCAGAGCGCAGAACTCTTCTGCACTGATGCGTCCGAGGGCAAGAGCTCCGAGCTGCTGGGCAAACTCCAGCGTTACTTCTGCACCAAGGGCTGCTTCGAGGTCGAAGGCTGTGGTCTTGGCTGCGGCGGCAACATCATAGAATTGCTTCTGCAGGGCCTTGACCGGACGATAATCGGTCTTGATGGCGAACATGGCACCACTGGTCTCGGCAATCTTGGAGATGGAGGGTGCACTGGTCAGGAACTTGAGGAAGTCGACAATTGCTGCCTCGCGCGCCTTATCCTTTGAGGAGGCTGCACAGATGTTGGCCTGCAGACGGCTGATCATGAAGTCCTTGGTGGAACCTGCGGCAGGAAGACCTGCAATCTTGATGGAGTTGAAGAACGGAGTGGCGGCAAGGTCTGCACGGCCGGCATACCAAGGCCCGTTGGAGAAAACTGCGGTGCGACCGGCGAGGAAGTGACCGCCGCTTCCGCCTGCTCCCAGTCCGACGGCATCAGTGGTGGAGTATTCGACGATCATGCGCTTGGTCAGCTTGGCTGCCTCAACGAATGCAGGATCGGTAAAGCTCTTGTCCCATACATTGGTTCCACCCAAGGAGACGGCGAAATGGCTGAACCAGATCATGGAGGTCCAAGCATTGGTGTCGCCGGTCATCTGACTGGCTGGGGTGATACCTGCGGCCTTCAGCTTGTCAAAGGCGGAGAACATGCCCTCAATGGTGGTTGGAAGCTCGGAAATACCGGCTTTCTTGAAGGCATCCATGTTGTACCAGATCGGCAGGATTGCAGTTTCCATCGGCAACGATTTAAGCATCCCGTCGACGGTGGACTGCTCGATCGAGCCGGCATCGAAGCTCTGCTTCCAAGGAGTATCCATGACCTTTGCAAAATCCATGAGCAGGTTGCTTTGGTAGAAGGTGGCGGTAGTCGGATTGAACTTGATCGTGAAGATGTCAGCCGGTGCCTGACCTGCAGCAAGGCTGGTTCTCACCTTCTGCTCGTAGGCGTTGTAGTCGGGCTGCGGTTCAACGACGACCTTGATTTTGCCGGCATTCTTGGCATTGTACTCAGCCACCAAGGCTTCAACGGCGGGGGCCTTGCTGTCGTTTCCGACCCAAATGCTTGCCCAGCGCAGTTCAATCTCTTTGGCCGGCGCATTCTCAACCTGACCCTGGGCAACAAGCGGGAAGACCAGGCAGAGCATCAGCAGAAGGGCGATTAATCTCGATTTTTTCAACATAGCAATCTCCTTTGTATCCTATTTTTGCCTTACAGGCAAAAAGTTTGTATGGTAATGGATGAAAAAGGCATATGAATCTAGCAAATCACCTTCCAACCCTTGATCTTGGCAACCAATTCCAGAGCCCGGATATAGGTGCCGTACACCACCGATGAGTGATGGGCAAGACCGTTGTCCAGAACAAGGTTCAAGACATCTTTAACCGGCCTGTCGAACACCACTTTCATGTAGGTACCCTTGAGCAGCTTCTCCATCGGAATGGCCTTTGCCTTCTGCAGGAACATCCGATATCCACCACGGGCTGAATCGATGCGAAGCACTGAAAGCTCTCCGCTTTTAAGTACAAAGTCGGCGGTCACACCCTTGCCGCCGGCAAAGTAGGTGTCCAGACTGCGATTGCACACGCCGTCCCACAGGTTGCATGGGGCAACCCCGCAATGCCAGAACAGGGCGAAATCCTGTTCGAAATCAACTTGGGAGAAATCAAAAAGGAAGGGGGTTTCTGCTCCAAGGGCCTTGTGGGCGATCATCGAAAGGGCCCCGTCGATATCCCCTTCGCAGGCGAGTATCAGACCTTCGGACTGCAACAACGACATCGCTGCACAAGGAGAGACTCCGAAGTCCCGGGCGAACTCGGGCCAACAGCGGATGGCAAGGGCGGACAGGCCGTTTGCATGGTAGAATGCATCCAGCTTTGCAGATAGTCGGGAGACCTTGTCCAATTGGTATGCAGACAGTGTTGAGACATCAAAGGTGTCGGCAAGCTGCTTTCGCCTTCGTGAAACCTCTTCATCACGTACCTCATAGTTGTGCACTTCACTCAGTTCATAGTGATCGACCAAGGCACCCGTCTGTCCGAACAGCAGGTTGTCCTGTACCCCGACATTGAAGAATCCGTCGGCCCGGTAGCCGATGATGCCGATCTTCGATCCTTTCATCGCCTTGATCACCCGCAGGGCATCGATCCAATCCTGATCTACGGTATTCTGGATGATGACCGTGTAGTCATCGAACCCGCTCTTATAGAGGTTTGAGGCATTGAGGTTCACTCCACACACTGAATTAAGCCGGATCTTCCCCCCGTTGTACGGCAGCTCGGGAAGTCCCCACAAAAGGACGGGAACCGCAAGCTCGCGCTTGAGCATGAGAACCAGATGGCCCAGATGGAACGTACCGGAGATGCAGATCAGCCCATCGACGTGCTCGCCGGCGAGCTTCTTGGCTGCTGCCAGCCCATCCTCCTGGCTGATCACCAGCTCATCAATGAAGCACCACTGGACCGCTTCGATGCTCTTCAAGTCTTCGCGAATCTTGGAATAGAGCTCCCCTGCTGCACCAAAGTCATAGGTTTTTCTGGCAAGGCATACGACTGCTATCTTGACGGGATGTTTCACGCTCTGCTCCTTATGGATGGAAGGGAGAAGGCCGAGCTTCACCCTATATAGTTACTTTCCATAAGTAAGTAAATACCACAATGAGGGGTTCGTCAATGAAAACTTTCGTTTATTTAGCGGAAGTACTCCTGCAGCACCAGGTCGCTTGCACCCTTTTGGGCGAGCAACGGATCGTAGGCGGTGGCGAAAATCCTCGGTTTCTCACAGCAGAAGGCATCGGGTTCGCTCATCAGGTGCTCGACCTGCTCACAGAGGGCCTGCGCGACTGTCTCACAACATCCTACGAAGAGGAATGATTTTGGTGCCAGCAGGCGGGTGAGAACCTTCATCGCAATTACCAGATACCCTGCAGCCCGTTCAATGGTTCGCTTTGCTGCCGCATCGCCTTCTTGCAGCTTCTCATCGAGCCCCTCGAACAGGGCCAACCGCAGTTCCACCGAATTCGGGTCGAGGTCCTGCAGATACGCCTGCAGACAACCACGACTGCCGCAGCTGCAGCGCGGGCCGTCGCTGTCGATGGGAATGTGGCCGCACTCGATCGTCTGGTTTTGGCTGTTCACATAGATCTCATCGTCATGGACAAAAGCCCCGTTCACCCCGGTTCTCAGCAGGAAGGTAAACATGCTGCCGCTATGATCGAATCCCCCGTAGCGGTACTCGCTGAAGGCAAGCGCGCTGCAGTTGTTGTGAATCATCACCGCAAGGCCGAGCCGGCTCGACAGCTCGTCAACCAGTGCAATATCCTTCATGCCCTCGATACGGGGATAGTAGCGCACCCGCTGTTGGGCAAGGTCCACCTGGCCGGGGGCGGCAACCCCAACCCCGATGACCTTCTTTTTGGGGATGGACAGTTCGCCGAGTATCCGGTTGATCTCACCGACAATGAGGTCGATGACCTGGCTTGCCCCAACCGACTCGGCAAGCGGATGCATGACCGAATAGATACGCTCTCCTTGGAAGTCGAAGACACCAAGGGATAGGAAGGCGGTCCAGAATTCGAGGCCCACCGTGTAGCGCGCATGCTTGGAAACCACATAGAGCACAGGTCGTCTGCCCTTCTTGGCCACCGTCTCCTCCCCGTTGCTTTGAGCGGGAACTATGAGGCCCTCCTCTTCAAGGGAGGAGAATATGCGAAAAATAGTAGGGGCTTTCAACCCGGTTTTTTGGACGACTTCCGATTGGCTGGTTCCCAGATTCTTGGAAGCGTGAATCAGCGAGAGCACCATATTCTGATTATGGACCCGCAAATCTGATGCCCTCAGTGGATTTCCTTGCATTGCACCCTCCCTTGTGGGACCAGTCTAATCCCATCGATGAAAAAAATCCACAAGAAGTGACTTTACAAGCTGGAAGGAATGGAATATATTTACTTTCACTAAGTAACTAAAAGAGAGGTATCTTCATGCTCACCTCGCAGGAACTGCAGCAACTCTCGGATTTTGCCAAGGAAATCCGCAAAAAAACCCTGTATGCCATTGGAAATCTCGGCGTCGGACACATCGGTGGCTCCCTCTCGATCGCCGACTTGTTGGCCCTGCTCTACGGCAAGGTGATGCGTATCGATCCCGACAATCCACAATGGGAGCAACGGGACTTGCTCGTATTGTCCAAGGGGCATGCAGGACCCGCCTTGTACGCAACCCTGGCGCTCAAGGGCTATTTCCCCTTATCCGAGCTGGACACCCTCAATGTGGGAGGAACCAACCTGCCCAGTCACTGCGACCGGACCAAGACGCCAGGCATCGATATGACCACCGGTTCCCTCGGCCAAGGGCTCTCTGCAGCCTGCGGCCTGGCCTATGGGCGAAGACTCGACACAAACCTTTGCAATGTGTATGCAATCATCGGCGACGGGGAGAGTCAGGAGGGACAGAACTGGGAGGCCGCCTTCTTTGGGGCCCATTACAAGCTTTCCAACCTCATCGCCTTTACCGACTACAACAAGATGCAGATCGATGGCCTGACCGATGACATCATGAGCCTCGGAGACATCGCCCTGAAGTGGAAAAGCTTCGGCTGGTACACCCAGCGTGTGGACGGACACGACCTGGCGGCCATGGAGCAGGCGATCGAGAACGCAAAGAGCCAGAGCTCACAACCGTCCATGATCATCCTGGACACCATCAAAGGCAAAGGGGCGTCGTTTTGCGAAAACAAGGTGACCAACCACAATATGAACTTCGATCTGCAAACCGCCAATGCGGCGATTGCCGAGCTGGGATAAGGAGGAAATGATGGAAACCAAGGAGATGCGCGCAGTCTACTGCGACACCCTTATCGAGCTTGCACAATCGGATGAGAGGATCATGGTGGTCGAAGCCGATCTGATGCGGGCCAGCGGAACGATGGCCTTCAAGCAACAGTTCCCCGACCGTGCGGTCGATGTAGGGGTTGCCGAGGCGAATCTTGTCGGAGTGAGCGCCGGCCTGAGTGCAGCAGGCAGGATTCCTTTCGCCGCCACCTTCGGCTGCTTCGCCTCAAGGCGTGTTTTCGACCAGTTCTTCATCTCAGCCAACTATGCCAAATTGAATGTCAAACTGGTGGGAACAGATCCCGGCATCAGTGCAGCATTCAACGGGGGAACGCACATGCCTTTCGAAGACATCGGTCTGATGCGCATGATACCGGGCCTGACCATCGTCGAGCCGTCCGACCCCGTCAGCCTCAAGGCACTGACCAAAGCAGCGGCACAGATTGAAGGATGCGTGTACATGCGCCTGCACCGAAAGGCAGTCGCTGCGCTGTACGAAGAGGGTGAACCATTCACCCTGGGCAAAGGCAAAGTGCTTGCCGACGGAAGCGACGTCACCATCATAGCCCTGGGGGCCATCCTGGTTCCCGAGGCCCTCAAGGCACGACAGTTGCTCACGCAGCAAGGGTATGAGGCTGCAGTAATCGACATGCATACCGTCAAACCCTTGGATGAGGAGCTCATCCTCTCCTATGCCAGGAAAACAGGGTGCATTGTGACGGCTGAGAATCACCAAACCTCAGGGGGGTTGGGAGGTGCGGTTGCGCACTTGCTGTCACAAACCCATCCCACCCCGATGGCGATGGTGGGAATCCACGATGAATTCGGTCAGGTAGGCACACAAGCCTGGCTTGCTCAGCACTACC
>VSSQ01000250.1_pt1 | contig 25318 bp, 15 predicted proteins | sample 4763081 | NCBI WGS metagenome assembly VSSQ01 (sample SAMN12137344, study PRJNA551015) | bioreactor metagenome | isolation source: SDC9 anaerobic chlorinated ethene degrading culture | place: USA: Knoxville, Tennesee | collected 2015-01-01
AAACCAAGAAAAAAAACAAAAACCCAAGAAAAAATAAGCAAACAAAAAGCTAAAAGAAAAACTAATTATTATTAATTTTTTCATATATTCTTTCAGGTAATAAAAGAATAGCTGCAAATAAAAAGCATAATGCGCCTAAAAATGTTCCAATATTTACTAGAAATGCACTGAGATATAAACCAGGGCTTGGAATAATAATAGCACCGATTGCAGAGATAGCGAAAAAAATAGAACCTAAAACATTAAATCCAGATACATTCCATGAAAAACTATTAGGATTCCATGAAAAAATGCCATTGGAAATTTCTATCCAAGCTAAAAAACTTGCAATTAAAAAACATATTGATCCATACATATCTGGAACCCAAACTAAATTTATTAATTGATTTACACTTAAATTTGTAAAAATCGCTGCAAAAGTTGTTAAATTAAAAAATAATGTTCCTAAAAGTTGAATGAAGACAGACCACCAACTAAGACGACGAGGCATAAAAACAAAAATTTTAAATTTCAATTTTTTCTTAGATAAAGTATTAGAACTGTTTATCTCTTCAATATATTGTAAAAAAGCAGCAGATGTAAAAAATATAGACCCTATAAAATAAGTTAATGCATCATATGTATTTCCAACTAATTTTAAATAACCTGGAACAGCTCCAAGAGCAAAACAAATAGCTCCTATTGAAAAAAGTACGCCAATCCACCAACCGATAGATTTAGGAGCCCACCAAGTAGAACCAATATCAATATCCAATTTAATATTATGTTTCCGATTATGACGAGAATCCCAATATATTATTTCTCCATCTGAATTTCTTAATATAGCTTTTGTTACAAAAGGACCGGGACCTTTAGCTTCTAAACAATCCCATGAATTTGGAAGATAAAAAGGAAGATTATCACATTTATTAACCTTATTTTTATTATTTCTATTTTTCATGAAATTGCTTTCCTAAAGTTGTTAAATTAAAGCTTAAATTAATTATATGATATCAACTAATCAAAAAATATATTCTAATAATAAAAATATCATCTAAATATAATATTATCTACTAAATATAATATTAGCTACTAAATATAATATTAGCTACTAAAGATATATTACAATAATATTAATAAATAAAATAATATTATAAAATTTTATTATTATTTTATATTACTATTTTATATTACTATTAAAATTAATATTTATACTACTAATAAATTAATATTTATATTATTATTTTTATATTATTATTAATTATTCTACAATTTTTATATAAAATATTTTTTATAATGTTCATAAATATTATAAATATACTCCAATAATTAATAATTATTTTTACAAAAATCAAAAAAATCATAGATATATTAAATTTTATTTTATATCCAATTATGACTATTAAAATAATATTATTTATTATTAAAATGATAATATTCCTTAAATGATAATAGTCCTTAAATGATAATAGTCCTTAAATGATATAGTCTTTAAATGATATAGTCTTTAAATGATATAGTCTTTAAATGATATAGTCTTTAAATGATATAGTCTTTAAATATACTCCATATACTTTAAAAAAAATCTAGAAATCAGGAAAAAATATATCATTAAAAATAGGAAATTAATATTCAAAAAATAAAAATAAAAATTATAGAATTAAATACTATAACTTAAAAATATCTTTTTCCCAATCATTATTAATAATTTGGCCAATACAACCATATATAGCTGCTGCACCTAATAATATGCCTAAATACCCACCTATTAATTTTATAATACCTATTTCAGTAAAATCAGCAATAGCTAATAAGAAGAATAAAATAGATACTAAAGCAAATAATAATTGAAGAATTTTAGTATGTTTTAAAGAGCTCACAAACATCAAACTTGTGAAACAACCAAATATAAACAAATAGAATCCCATTGATATAGGATCAGCAGGTTGAACTCCTCCAATGCCTGGCAAAATCCAAATTAAAACCATCGAAAGCCAGAAAAATCCAAACGAAACAAATACCGTCGCACCGAAAGTGTTTTGGAATTTCATTTCAAAAATCCCTGCAATAATTTGAGCTATTCCTCCCAAACAAGTTGCAGCTGCTAAAATGACCATTGATAATTCAATGATTCCTGCATTATGTAGACTAAGTAGTAATGTAGTAATCCCAAATCCAAAAAGACCTAATGGAGCAGGATTAGCAAATGTTTTCTCATATGCCATATTTTCACCATTTTTTTTATCTTTAACTGTTTTATATTTAATATAATTTATATTCATAAAAAGCTACAAGTTCTTAAAATATTTAAAATGTTAGATATATTCCTAACAATATTATAAAAAATTTGAGCATATATAGATTAATTGTTATCATATTTAAACACTAAGGTCAATCTATATTTTTTATAGGATATAATTGAGTTTTTATTGAATAAAACAATATTAAAAAAATAAGTGATATTTAATAGCTTATATTCTATTTTTAATATAATAAATAAAATATTTAGTTAATTTAATTATGATTATTATTATAATATAGAATATTATACGAAATATATAAAATTAGCGGAAAATTATTAAAAGATAAAAAATAAGCAGAATTAATAAAAAAATTAAAATAATACTATAATAAAAATTTGAAAATCTAAGAAAATTAGAAATAACAATAAAAACAAAAATAATAAAAATTATTAAAAAGGAAATTATTAAAAATAAAATTAATATAAATAATTAATTTTTAGGAATATAATTAATTTTTTAAAATAATCCCCTAACATCAACATTCAAATCTTTTGACTTTATATGAATTATAAGTTCTTCTATTGAAGAATAAGTGGCTAAAATACAGATTAATGATGTTAAAATTGTTAAATCCATAAATGGATATAAATAAACAAAGACAAATAATATAAAACCTGTTAATTTATTACCAATAGTATGTAACATGGAAAATACATTATATTTATAATAACTAATAACCATAGAAATTATCCTTATTATGAATATTATAATAATCCAAATCCATATAATTTTTGGAATTTCTATTACTGGCAATACAACAATTACTACAGAAGCCATAAATACAATATCACCAATAGTATCTAATTTAGCACCTAAATTTGTTACAGAATCAGTTTTACGGGCAATATACCCATCTAAAATATCAGTAAGTCCACATAATGAATATATCATAAAAAAGAAAATACTAAACGCTTGAAAGAATAAAATTGATGGTGCTAATATAATTCTAAAAATAGACAGAAAATTACTCCAATTCAAAAAATCACCAAAATATTAAAAAATAAAAAATTAAACAAAAATTAAAAATCTAGAAACATAAAAAAATTTACAAAGTTTATACTAAAATCAATTTATTTTTATTATATAAACAATTTTCTAAAAAATATATAAAAAAGTAATCAAAACCCATTGAAACTCTTTATAAAATTAAGTATTTTAACATTATAATTTTTATTATAGTAATAATTATATTTTAAAAAGGTATTATGAAAAATAAAATGTCAAATAAAATAATAAATAAAATAATAAATAAAATAATAAATAAAATAAATTAATCTTTAAAAATAATTTGAAATCTAAATTTCATTATTTTTTTGTAGCTATAGCACAAATCCAATTATTACCTTTGTTTTTTCTATATATTTTTATATCCTTAAAACCAACATCAGTTAAAGCTGATTTGAAGTCATCTTCAGAATAAATTCTCATATCAAGTAATTCAATATATTCACTCATTTTTTCAAGAATATGTTCTTCTCCCACTGCTTCATTACAAATAAAAATTTTACCTTCTTTTTTTAGTACTCTTTTAACTTCTTTCAAGTCTTCAATAAAGTCTGGCCAAAAGTAAACTGTTTCAAATCCAGTGACAATATTAAAAGTTTCATTTTCAAATGGAAGTTCTGAAACAGAACCTTGTATTATCTCAACTTTTCCTTCAGTTATGGCTTTTCTATTATAATTTTTAGATTTTTCAACACTAAGCTCTGAGTAATCTATTCCATATACTTTTCCATTAGGGGCCATTTCACTAAATCTATTCACATTAACTCCCCCACCACAACCAATATCTAATATATTGTAATCATTTTCAATATTTAAATGACTAACTCCCCATTTAGCTAAGCTTTCATGAGATTCATTCATTTTTTCAATCATTTCAGAGCCTAATTTACCTTTAGGTTTGCGTGCATTAATTATTAATTTTTTATCCATAAAATACACCTACATTAATTATTTAATTTATATAAATAATAAAAATGTTATTTTAATAAAAATATTTTTTTTAAAATATTAGTTAAATGAAGTTATTTAATTGAGAATACTCTTTTAAGAGAATACTCTTTTAAAATATTGTTTTAATAAAGTCATTTTAATAAGAATGTTATATTTAATAAAGTTATTTTAATAAAATATTAGTTTAAACTAATATAATCAAAGTTAACTATTAATATTTATCTTTAAATATCCATATAATATAAATTCATATGAATATTAATTAAATCAATATTAGATTATATTCATATTAAATTATTTTATAATATATAACCCTATATTTTTTTATTTATAATTGAAAATAAAAAATTGAAAATAAAAATATTACTTGAGTCATATAAAATTAGAAAAAATAAAATTATTGAGTAACAAATATAAAGTCATTAATCAAATCTGTCCATTTTTATTCCTAATTCCTTTTCAACAGCTTCATAAATTTCATTTAGATATTTAAGTAGTTTTGAATTTAAAATAAGTGATTTATCCTTAGTAAAATCAGGACTTTTAGAAGTTTTATCTTTAATATTATTAATTGTAGTACAGTATTCATTCATCATTTCCCTAATATCTTTAGGAATAAAATAAAAATCATGAATATTATGGCGAGTAATCTCAAAACTATAATAAATATTTTTTCTACTTTCAATTACATTATCAATAGATAAATTAAGTGAATTTAACTCAATATCATTTAAAGAGCCTTTATTTTTAAATAAAAGATCAAATAGGTCCAATAAAACTCTTTCCTTATCTTTGTATCTTAGTTCAAGTTTTAAATTTTTCTCACTATATCTTAACTGTTCATCAATTATTTCTTTTTGTTCATAAAGTTCTTTTTTCAACCTTTCATCTTGATTATCAAGTTCTTTTGCTAAGTTTTCAACTTCTGTTTTTAGCTGAATTTGCAATCTTTCATCAGCTTTTATAACTTGTTTTCTAACCATCAAATCATTTCTATAATTAGTGTAAATTAGACCCATAAATGCAATAAAAGAAGATGAAATTGCTATTATATCCCCTAACTCAAAGCCATACCCATCTAATATAAAAGTTACAGCAGACAATATGAGTAATCCTATTATTAAAATATAATAACTTCTATTATTCATATTATAATATTTATGATATCTTCTATTTATTTTTTTATAAATAATCTAAAAATGAATAGTGCAAAAATAAATAATAATTTTAGAAAATGTAAAAAAAGAAAAAAAAGGATAGCTATTGATAAAAAATAAAATTTTCTATCAAAATTCACCTTCTACTAATTAAAAAATTTTTTTATTTTATTGGCCTATATACTTTAATCTTTAGTTTAAAAATCTTACCATATTGCAGACTAGTTTTGAATTTTATTTTACTATGAGAATATTTATATTTAATGTTTTTATTATAAATCTTCAATAGTTTGTATTTAAAGTTTTTATAAAGTATTTTAGCATTTAAAGTCTGTAAACCAGAAATTCCAAAGTTTTTAAAGGTTAAAGTTTTAATATAAACAATATTACCATGTCTAACAGCTTTATTATTTACCCTCTTAATTAAACGAATATCTGGAGATTTAACAGAAAATTTAGCATTATTTGTAAACCCATAATACGATTCATTTCCTAACCAGCTAACTTTAACTAAAATAGAGCCAATTTTAGTTGGAGTATAATACAAACTCCATTTACCAAGATTATTTGTAGTAACACTATGTATTTTACCACCTACAGAAACAGAAACTCTAGCATTAGCTACAGGATTACCACTTTCATCAACAATAACTCCACTAATAGCCAATAATTTTCCAACTTTACCATTAGAAACATTAACTGTAGATTTAGTAGTTGTTTTTGAAACAATGAAATTTACATTTTTTGCAAATCCTTCATAAATATCATTACCTATCCAAGAAGCATAAACATCATAACTTCCATTCTTTAATGTAGTAAAATTAACACTCCACTTACCATTACTATCAGTAGTAACATTATATAACATACTACCTACAGAAACAGAAACTCTAGCATTAGCTACAGGATTACCACTTTCATCAACAATAACTCCACTAATAGCCAATAATTTTCCAACTTTACCATTAGAAACATTAATAGAGGAATTAGTAACTAATTTACTTATTTTTAGTTCACCATTATTGATCATAATTGGATAATATCCAATTCCACCATATAATCCACTTACAGATAAAGTGTTATTAGGAAGTCCAGTTACTGTGTAATTTAATTTAGCAGAACCCTCATCAGATTCTACACTACCAATAAATATATTATTTACATAAAAACTTATATTCTGACCAGTAATCGGATTCCCCCTATCATCAACTAAATTAGCATTTAATTGTATAATAGAATCTTTTAAAACTTTAAGTGTATTATTTCCTAATAATGATAGATTTAGATTACTTATTGAGCCATTATTGTAGATATAATTCCCTTTAAGGCCAGCAGAGCAGTTAATCATTGTGTTATTTTTAATGTTTAATGTTCCATTATTATATATTGCCCCACCTACATTTGCACTTTCATTAGTAAATTTTGAGTTTGTTATATCTAATTTAGAACAATTATTACCATTGAATACTGTTCCTCCAAACTTAGCAAAATTTTTAGAAAATTCACAATCGTTTATTTCTATGTTTCCCCAGTATATATCAGGGAATTCATAATATCCATAGTTAGATATCGCTCCTCCATTTTCTCCAGCAATATTCGAAAATATTGAGCTAGAATTAATATTTACAATTCCACAATAATTTAAAATAGCACCACCATCAATTAAAGCACTATTATTATTAAACCTAGAATTTAAAATATCTACTTTAGAATATGAATTATAATTATATACTACTCCTCCATTATTTGCAGAATTATTTAAAAAAGTACAATTATCTAAAGTAATATTTCCCCAATATTCATATGGGAAATTATAATGACCATAGTTAAAGATAACCCCACCATTTTCTCCAGCAATATTGTTAGAAAATCTAGTATTATTTATGCTTAAAATTCCAAAGTAATTTGAAATAGCACCACCATTTCCAGATAATGCAATATTATTCTCAAATATAGAATTAGTTATGTTACCATAAGGTACAGAATCATAACCAGAAAATATAGCACCACCATCAACACCAGCAGTATTATTTATCAAAGTACAGTTATCTATTACAAACCAATCAATTTCAGTTGTAACATTTTCACCAGAATAAATAGTTGTATAAGTATTTGCTAATTCAAGAGCTCCTCCATTATTTAAAGCAGTATTATTAATAAATTCTGAATTTTTTAAGATTAAATTTGCAGAATGATCATAAATAGCACCACCAGATGCAATATAACCAGTACCTTTATCAATAGCCTTATTTTTAATGAATGAACAATTAAGAATATATGCAGGAGCAATATTTAAAAATATAGCGCCTCCACGATTTGCTTCATTTTCAATAAATTTACTGTTTGTTATTGTGGTATTACTTTCTGGATAAGTGCTACTATCTGCATAAATCGCACCAGCATAAGTATTTGCGCTATTGTGAATAAATGTTGAGTTATCAATAATTAAACTACCATAACCACTATTTTGAACTGCGCCAGCATAAGCAGAGGTAGCAGCATTATTTCTAAATATAGAGTTTTTAATTATTAAAATACCCCATGACTGAATAGCACCGGCTTCACCAGCAGTATTATTTTCAAAAATACAATTATCAATAGTTAAATTTCCACCAAATTGAACATGAATAGCTCCACCATATCCATCATAATAACTTGTAGAGGCATTACCATTAGCAAGTATGAGATTAATCAATGTTAAAGAAGAACCTTTATCAATATTAAATAACCTTGTAAGATAATCTCCAGAAATTATTACAGGATTAGATGAATCTAAAGAAGTTATAGTAATAGTTTTATTAACTTCCCATGGTTCAATTGGCATATATCTATGTCCAACATCTATTTCAGAATCAATAATATATAAACCACCGATACCTCTAATTACATCATTTATATTAGCTGCATCAACAGCTAGTTGTAATGTTCTATATCCTTTATCACCAATAAACCACCTATAAACCGCTTTTTCAACAACTACATCAAAAGTCTGATTATCAATTTTTGCTTTAATGAAGCCTGAATTTTCACCACCAATAAATGATACAATAGCAGTGCCATTTTCTAGTAATATATTTGTTCCATTTAGTGTACCAGAACTATTGGTAACATTTAGAGTAACCCAATCATTTGGCAATGTTTTTGATAGATTATTATAAGTTATACCATCAGTAACAGTATTTAATCTAATAGTTATATTAGAAATTTCACTAGTGTAAACTTTGGTAGTATTAATAGTCATTATTACCCAATAATCAACATTTACGCAAGTTGGTTTATTATTATTACCCCACCAATTATAATTAGCAGAAACATTGCCATTATTGTTGGTTATAATGGTATTATTTAGAATTGAGTAACTAACATCTAAAATACCACTGTTATTAATAGCTAGGTTACCTTTCTTATTATTAATAGTTGAAAATGAAATAGATAATTTTCCACCCCTAATAACAATTGCACCACTAGTAGAATTAGCATTTAATGTTAATCCATATAATGAAACATTTCCATTAGTAATATTAAATATCTGATTATATCCATATCCAGTAATTATAACAGTTCCATTAGCTATAATTTCTAGATCATCACCAATAGTTAAATTACCTTCATTATATGTTCCATTTAAAATAATTATCTTTTTAGATCCCCCTTCAAGTGTAGCTATTTCTATAGCTTTTGAAATTGAAGCTACAGGAGCTTCTTTTGAACCTATATTTGAATCAGTTCCAGAATTAGAAACATAAACAGTTCCAGAATATTGAGGACCTACAGTAAAATTATATTGTTTAAAATTACTTGGAATATTAAAATTTATTGATTCATAACCTACTTTTAATGCATTATAAATCATATTCTCCTTTGTATTAATTATAATAGAATTTGAATCAAATGATCCCAAAGTAGAGTTTCCATATATTGTTATTTCTGGCATTATTTCAGATAGATTATAATTATTTACACCATCAGTATATTTAGTAAAATCAATGGTAAAATTAATACTATCTCCAGGATCTACTTCAGTAGAATTTGAACTAATAATTAAAATAACCCATTTAGTAACATTTACTCCACTAGAAATTGTTGAGTTGTTTGGTTTGGTATTTGTTCCCCAGAAATTATAGTCTGCAAAAACCTTAACACCACTTTTTGCATAAATTCCATTTAAACCATTACTACTAGTAGCAGAATTATTGAGGAAATTACAATAGCTAATAGTTAAATTATTATCTTGAACATTTATAACTCCACTATAAGCTTGAGAACTAGTAGCAGTGTTATTTATAAATGAACAATTAGTTATTATTGTTATTGCAGTTGTGTAAATTACTGCCCCATTACTACCTTTATTATTAATAAAGGTACAGTTATTTATTATTAAATAACGACCAGCATTACCACTTCCACCACTAATAGTACCTGTATTAATACAACCAGCATTACCATTACTATTAATAAATGTTAATCCTTCAAATTTAGTATATTTTGCTGAACTTCCAGATATATAAAAGTTTCTAGAATTATTCCCATCAATAATTACATTACCAATACCTATCATAGTAACATTAGCATTTATTGTGTAATCTTTAACATAATAATAACCTTCCTCAATAATTACAGTGTAATTACCGCCTAGAGCAGTATTTTGAGTTAATGCTTTTGTTATTGTAGCGTAAGGATTTTCTTCAGAACCATTACCTGAATCATCATTTCCTCTACTACTTGAAACATAAATAATATTAGTAGGAGTTATAGAATTAACAGTAATTGTTCCATTAAAAATATTAGATCCATAATCAACAGTATTTGAACCAGAGTATAAACCAGTGATTATATATTTTCCAGTTTGATTGAAAGTAAAATTATAAGTGGCTAATCCTTCATTTAAAGAACTAGAATAAGTATTTCCCCCAATTATAAAACTTAAATTTCCCCCAGTAACTGGATTTCCCATATCATCAGTGACAGTAGCATTTAATAATAAAGTACTATCTTTAGTAATATTAACAGAAATATTATTTAAAAAAGATACATTTGTAACTCCTATTTTACCAGAATTATAATAAATATAATTGCCAGTTATAGCACTACAATTGATCATATTATTGTTATTTAAAATTATATTGCTATTACGAACTACAAGTGCTCCCCCAGTAGAAGTTGCATTATTTGAATCAAATTTCGAATTTTTTATATTCAATGTAGCAGTTGAACCATAAGAATAAATGGCCCCACCATTTTTTGCTTTATTGAGTCTAAAAGTAGAATTATCAATATTAGTTTTACCACTTCCAGAATAAATTGCCCCTCCTTCCTCAGAAGCAATATTATATTCAAAAATACAATTACTAATATTTAATGTTGAATAACTATAACCATTAATAGAAACTGCAGAACCATATTCTGCATTATTATTAATAAAATGACTATTTCGAAGAATTAAATCTCCACCACCTTGATAAATGGCACCACCATAAGTAGAATATCCACTAGCAACATTATTATCAAAATAACAATTATCAATAGTAGTAGTTCCATCCCTTATATAAATAGCTCCTCCACCATCATAAATATAATCATTCTCATTATTTCCATTTTTGAAAGTTATATTTATAAAAGTAACTTCAATATCAGAGTCTATTAGAAAAATTCTTCCATTATTCTCAGCATCAATAATTACATTATTTCTGTCTTCTCCAACAATCCTAATAGATTTTGTTATTTCATAACCAGAATCCTCGTAAACACTATAAGTTCCATTTTTTACAAATATAGAACCTCCTTTATCTACTGCTTCTTGGATATTATTAAATGGATTGTCTATTGAACCATTTCATCCACTTTGAGCATCAGCAGAAACATAAGAATCATAACCACTTGGATCTTCTGCAAAAACTGAAGGAACAGAAATAATTACAAATAAAAATGCTAAAATAATTGTTATGCTTTTTATATTAGCTTTCATTTTTATATATTTCCCCTTATTTAATCTTATTTTTCTTATTTTAAAAAAAAATCTTATTTTCAGAATTCTAAAGATTTATTTTTTATTTTCACTATTTAGGGAGTTATTTAGCTTATTTCCCTATTTTAAATATATTATTTAATATTTAATTTTCTATTTTTTCATAACATAATCACAATTTCTAATTTTTATTTAGTATTCACCACCCATTCAGCAATTAATTTTATTCAATCATATTAGAATAAATTAATTTAATTCAATATATTGAATAAATTTACAGATATGATATGAATTAATATTCATAAAGACAATTATTTTCAAAATATATTTTATAATTTTGATTCTATATGAATTAATATACATATCGATATGTGTAAAAAATAATATATATTAAATAGCCTATTTAAATCTTATTACTTGAAAATGATAATAAAATAAATATTAATAAAAAAAAATTAAATACAGAAATATTAAAATATCAAAACTAATTTGAAAAGATTAAAAAGAAATTTATACTTAGATTCTATATTTATTAAATTTTATACAATTAATATATTAATATTATTCATATCGATAAAATCAATGAGAAAAAATGAATATTAAAAGTTTATATGAAAATAATGCAAGAATTGCATATATAATAATTCATATCGATGCAGATTATTAAAATTTTAGAATACCCCATAAATAATTAATAAAAAAAATATTTATAAAATATAGAAAATAAGAATAATAAGTTAAAAATAACTAAAAACAGATAAAAAGAAACTAAAAAATAGTTAGAAAATAAGTAAAAAATTAGGATAAAAAATAACTAAAAAATTAGGATAAAAAATAATTATAAAAGTATGATAGAAAACAATACTAAAAAAAATATATGCTTAATATGTCAATAATATATTGTAAATTTTACAAATAATAGGAAAAAATTAATTAAAAATAAATTAAAATAAAATATACATCTAAAAAAAATATTATAAATAGCTAAAATATTTAATAGAAGTAAATATTTAATATAAATAATTTATAACTAAGTGATTTTTTAAATTCATTATATTCTTAAATCCGTTGTATAAAATATATTTTTAGCATTCATTTAATCAATATATAACTTTTTTCGATCATTTTCTATATTTTCAATGAAACTATTTGCATAATTAGGAGATACTTTTTTCCTATTACCCATTTCATCTTCAATAATTACACCACTATTTTTAAACAAGAGATATCTTTCCTTTCTCAGTTTTTTATCAGGATTACAAACAAGTTGACAATTACTACAAGTATATTGCATCTTATGGTTTGGTACTCCTGGGTGATAAAATGAAGGATCTTTAAGTGTTCTTTTAACATATGAAGGCATAGCCTTTTCCCTTAACTTTTCAAAATCTTTATCTTTTTTAGGAATTTTAAATCGTCCAGGTGACCATGTTGAGTATTTTTTAGAAGGATGGAGACCAGTTGCCCCTCCACAAACAAGTATACAACGCCAATGGCTTTTAGGATTTTGATATTCAAAATCGAAACCTCCAATGTTAACTTTTGTTTTTTCATCAGATATATAATCAGGAATACATACAGCTTTACACAATTTACATCCATCACAGTAATTATCTGATTTTTTAATTGGGTCAGTAGCAATTAATTCTGCATTTGTAACAACTGAACTTAAAACAATTGCAGAACCATTATCTTTAGTTAATATATGACCAGAATGTCCAAAAAAACCAACTCCTGCTCTTGCAGCTAAATATTTATGAGAAATTATTGGTTTTCGATCCCTTATGCCATTTGGAGTATCTTTTCTATATACAAAATTAGGAGCTATTGGAATAGCCTCATAATCCATTTGATCTAAAAATCCTGCAATTTCTAAAGATATACCTCCTGCAAATGTTGTTTTCCTGATTTTATCTTCATTAAGTGAAAAATCTTCTTTTGATAAGTAAGGATTTATTAAATCCTGATTAAGTGGAACAGCAAAAATAATAGCAGATTTAGCTCCTTTCAATGCATCTTTTAATCTTGTTGATTCTGGACCCCCTTTTAAAGAATCATTAGTAGCTATCCCCACTTTAGATGCTCCTAATTCTAGAGCCATATTCTTAAGAGTTTCAGAAAGTTTTTCTTTAGTATACACAATATCCCTTATTTTTTATTAATTTATATTATTAAATTATATATCAATCAATATAAATATATATTTATTGGTCAATAAAATGTACCAAATATAATAAAGAAATCTAAAAATCTAAAAATGAACAACTAAAAATCAAAAGAGAAATGTGAAAAATTTAAAATAAAAAAATAATAGAAATAGAAAAATAAGAGAAAAAAGGTATTGCAAATAGTAGATAATTATTATTATCATATAAAAGAATAAAATTAAAAATTGAAAAAATTTGATTATTAATAAAGTAAAATAATCAAAAAATTTTAAAAACTAAAATTTAAAAAGTTATTTCAGCATACTTACCATATACTGTAGCAGTATTGGTATTCCAATTAGTAATTTTACCTAATGTATTACCAGAACTAGTTGTATCTGCAATAACCCATTTTCCATCAATATATATTTCTGCCCATACATGCCCATATACATTTCCACTACTAAAAGTTGCTTGTCCATTAACATATCTTGCAGCAATTCCACTTGCTCTTAAAAGAGCTATTAATAAGTGAGTTTTATCTACACAGTTCCCAGATTTTGCACTTAATGTTCCTACAGCACCTTTAACTGTATTATAATAGAAAGAGTAAGAAATTTTATCCCTAACATAGTTGAAAATTGCAGTTGCTTTAGCTAAATCTGTTGTTAGGCCAGATGTTAATTGACTAGCTAAAGATTTTATGCTTGAATCAGTTACCTGACAATTTTTTGTAGCTTTTAAATAAGGAGCTAAACTACTATTAGTACTTGCATTACTAGTAGAATTACTACTAGAACTAGATCCACTATTAAGAGTACTAGGATTAGATGTATTAATAGTAAGTGTGTTTGGCATTACTCCATTGACATTTAAATATGCCAATACTTTTGAAAGTTCATATATTAATGATTGAAATTGTATGTTTCCAAGTTGTGAACTTGCATAATTTGGTGCTTGGCCATTAGTTATTATATAATTTGATATTCTTAATGCAAGGTCAGTGTAATTTCCAATGTTAATTGTTCCTGCAACTTTAGACCCAGTTGGACTTGAAGGACCAATAACAGTAATCGGAGAAACTCCACTAGTTGAACCACCATTAATATTTACAATAGCTTTAGATAATAGATATAAAAAGCTTGACATGGAATATTGAGTTGTGCCTATTGTTACATAAGTTGGTAGGACACCATTAGCATCAACATAAGCTTTTATCCTTGATGCTGCATCTATTATACTGTTTAAACTTATAGCTCCTGAAGAGTTAGTAGTTGAAGTTTCAAAATTATAAGAATCTACAGTAGAAATTAATTTATTTATTAAATTAGAAGTTACAGATGCATTTTCATACATATAAGTTTCGTATAATATAGTAGGTATTCCTGCTTGCACAAGAGGATTAGTTAAATATTGTGGACTTGTTTGTGAGGAAGGATAATAATAAGTTAATTCAGGTATTTTACTTATTATTGAATCAGCAATTATTTTTGATGCAGTATGATTTAAAGGAGCAAATATAAAATTAGTTTCTTCATAATTACCCCCAACTGTTCCCTGATTAGAATGAACATCAATAACTAAATTGTAACTATTATTTATAATATGAGGAAGTACAAATTCCTGTGCAAGTAATTGGCCATTCATCCTACCTTTATCATAGTCAGTTGAATCTTTTGTAACATTTATTCTATAAATATAATAACAATATTTTAAATTACTTTTTGAAATTATTGCATTATATAATGCACTATGTGCAGCATACTCCAAAGGATGTAAACCAATTACATAAGCAATCTTTATCTTTGAAGAAGTATTACCAAAAGCACCTATTAATTCCACAGTCCCCTTATCATTAGACCCTAAAATCTTTGTAGATATACCACCCGCAGTACTATTAGTGTTAGAACTGCTTGAACTATTATAAACTGGTAAATATTTATTTAATGAGTTAGAACTGGATATTTTTATAGTTAATGTAGTTGGAATTGCCTTATTAGTAGCAATATAACTTCCTACACAAGCTAACCCATATATTGCTGTTTGATATTGTATATTCCCTACACCATAATTAGAACTTAAATAATTAGGCGCTTTATTATAATTAGTTATATAATTTACAATCCTTTTAGCCATATCATTATATTGAGCTTTTGTGAATGTTTTACTAATAGTAGCTCCACTTGGAGATGAAGGATTTTTAATGTTATACTTAACAGTTATTGAACTAGTTGATCCAGCTAATCTTGTGTTTATAGCTTTTGATAAAAGATATAAAAACTCAGGCATTGAATATTTATAACCAGATATTGTAACATAGTTAGGTAATTTTCCATTTGAGGAAACATAATTTTTAATACTTGATGATGCCACCCATATAAGACTTTGGGAAATAGTAGTTGGTTTAGATGTATTTGAATTAGTAACTTCAGACCCTAAATTACTTGAAGAACTTCTTTCATATTTAGGTAAATTTTTATTTAAACTACTTGACTTAGAAACACTTAAACTAACTGATGATGGCAAATATCCTTTAACTGCAGCATAATAAACAATTTTATTAAGCATATATATAGCAGTTTGATATTGTATCTTACCAAGTTTTGTAGTAACATAGTTAGGTGCCTTGTTATAATTTTTAATATATTTAATTATATTTTTAGTATAAGCATAATATTGGGCTTTCGTTAAACTTCCTTTAATTGTAGCTCCACTAGGACTACTTGGATTTTTTACATTGTATTTAATAGATATTTGGCTTGTCTTTTTATTATATTTGTAGTAGATAGTTACACTAAGTAAATACATGTACTCAGTCATTGATATATTAGTTCCAGAAATAGTTATATAATTAGGTAATTTATTATATTTACTTATGTAGCTATTGATTGATTTAGAAGCTTGTAAAATTTGGCTTTGACTTAACTTAGTAAGTTCACCTGCAGCTTTAAATTCTGTATTTGAATTTGTATTAGAACTTGTATTAAAAATCTTTACAGTAGTATTTGAATCATTAATACTATTAACAATAGTATTATTTGTTTTTGAATCAGTATTAGAACTTATATTGGAGTTTGCATTAGTATTTACATCAGAATTCTCACTAGTGTTTTCATTAATAACACTACTATTAATATTATCTGAATATATACTATCAGCATTTTGATTATTGTTTTGGTCAATATTTGTATTAGTGTCTTCTGCAAAGCTTGAACTTATACTAATGAAAAAAACACATAATAAAGCAATAATCAATATCGTTTTATTTAATCTAATTTTTCCACCTCTTGATTAAAATAAAATTTAATATCTAATTCATCTTAAAAAATTAAAACAACATTATAAATTCATAAATTTAAAATAAAATATATATTTTAAAATCCATGATAAATACCATATAATTGTGAATTAAATTATATAATAGTAAATTAAATTATATACTTGTAAATTTTATCATAGAAACTTTTATAATAATATAATGATTTTATATAATTATTTTAATTAAATTTTACCATTTTTTATATAATACAGTATTATATAGAGTTAATAGTTTATAAATATTCCTAAAAAAGATTAAAAAAAGAAAAAAGGCATATTTTAAAAAACTAGTAATTAAATAGAACTATTCAAATCTTGGATTTAAACAATATAGGATTATGGTCTAATAGTATGAAACAAAATAAAAAATTCAAAACTCATATATAATTTATAAATTTGGAAAATAAAAATAAATTAGCCAACTATAACTAAAACTAATCTAAAATACTCTTTTTTAAGAAAAATTAGAAATTAAAAATTATTTTTATAAATATTAAAAAAGTTAAATTTTAGATAAATTAACTTAATAGTCCATAAAAACTTTATAGACTTTTTATAGATTTAAAATATATAAAATAAAAAAAATTTAAATTAAAAAAATTGAAAAAAATCCTAGTATATTTAAACACTAGAATTTAAAATATAAAGTCTTTGAAACTTCTTTTTTACCCGCAGAATTGTAAAAAATCATATTAGCTACTTTTTTATATTTAAAACTTGAATAAGTAGCAGGAAGAATTACTTTCACTGTGATAAGTTTCCCCGGACTTATTCCTTTTACTTTAACAGTTTTTTTAAATTTACCTGCAGATATTTTTAAATAAGAAGTTTTAGATTTTGATTCCCCGATATTGGCTATTTTAAAAGTGTATAATCTACTATTGGTATATCTTGAAACTTTCAATGGAATCATCCTTGGACCAAAATAGTAAACACCTGGAAAGCCACTTTTAGATATCATTGAAGATCCTGAAACTTTAACATATTTAGAAACAGCTGCCGCTATTCCTTTTTTAGCATGTATAGTGCTTTTGTAAATTGAACCTTTTGAATTAGTAGAGTTAAATCCATAGGATGAGGATCCACTTAAAATAATCTTAGATCCTGAAATTTTACCATCCCATTTTTTAGCATATATTCCATAATCTTCAGATTTTCCACTTATCTCACTACTTACAAAATTTCCTATCCATTCAGATGAAGTTATTCCAGAAGAAATACTTTGCATAGAAATTTTAGTATTTGTAAAATTGCCAGTTAATTTATTTAAAATAAAAACTCCAAAACAATAATTTTTACTAAAAGTAATGGAACTTTTCTGAAAATTAGTATTTAAATTATTAGCATACACCCCATAGTTATATATACCATTTCCTCTCACATTAGAATTTATAAAATTAAGATTACCCTCACCAATACTAACCCCAATACTATAATTTTTATTTAGATTAATGGAAGTGTCTTTTATTGTAACATTTTTGGCAGGTAGTGGTGCGAAAATTGTGTAAACTGGGGATTTATAAACACCTTGCCCATTATTATTTATAACTAATCCAGAAAAGCTGATTTTATTTGCAGCAACTACAAACATGTGTTTATTTTGATTAAAATTAATTTGAGTTTTTTTATCACTTTTAATATTAATAGATTTAGTTAATAATAATGTGTCTGATAATTCATAGCTAGAAACATTAAAAATTAAATTATTTCCATCTACAGTATCCCAATCATCAAGCCAATTATTAATATCTTCATGAGAAGTGTTTGAATTAACAGTGAAATCTACAGCAGAAGCGGAACTCAACAATATTAACATTAAAAAACAAAAAATAGATGTAATTACCATTAATTTACATACTTTAGACATTAAGTTACCTCATTAAATATTTTATTCATTAGATAGTTCATTCAATAGATATTTTTATTCACTAAATAGATATTTAACAAATTTTATTAAGTATATTCAAAAAAATTTTATTAATTTAATATAATCTATTAACAAAATAATCATAAAATATAAAATTTACTATGTATCCCTCAAATAAACATTAGATAATTTTATGATTAATATATACTAATCTATAATAATATATTATTAGTAATATAATCCATAATAAATATTTCCATTTAATTTTAAAAAAATTAAAGTTAATTTTATTTTTATAATATATTGAAATTTAAAAAATATTTCTTTAATATCAATATTCATTTTTTATTAATATTCATTCTCTATTAATATTCATTTTAAATAAATCCCTAAAAAATAGATTTTATTATATCTTAGAATAAATAAAATAAAAAAATATTTTTTATTTAAAATTAAAAGTCTCAGCCATATGAATCGCATCCTTTATATCATGGGCAGTTATTACTACAAAACCATACCTTTCAGGAAAATCAACTATTATTATATACCCATTGACATAAAAATTTTCTGAAGGATCTACTTTATAAATAGTACCACTATAATTATGCTTTGAATCATTCATTGCATATTTTGATAACCTATTTTTTTCCTCGGCAGAACTTTTTTTATATACCTCTTGAGCATACTGAAAATTTGGGTCTAAAGAAATAGCTATAATCCCCTCTTGATTATCATCAGTGCTATATGCACTACTATTCATATAACTATTGTCTTTTTCATCAAAATTGAAATTGAAATCATATGGGATTTCTACTTGAATTCTGTCATCACTAAATTCTTTATATTCTGGCACTAAATAATCATAAGCTAGAAGGCCAGATACTCCCGCAATTATTATTATAAAAAATATTATGACCATCGATTTTCTTTTATTCATTTACATCACATTATAAATTTTAAATTAATTTTTTAAAAATTTGACATATATTAAAGTTTAATACAAAAATTTTCATGAAAAATATCATATATGAAAATAATCATGAATTTATTGAAATAAATAATAATTAAAAAATATAATTTCAAAAAGTATTACTCTGAAAGCTGAAAAACTGAAAAGAGTAATACTAAAAACTATTATTTTACTACAATTCTATTTATAAACATCATATATAAATCTTTATAAAAAATATGACATATTTATAGAAAATATGGAATAATTTGATAAAAAATATTCAAAATTCAATTAAAACCATACAAAAAAAGAGTTAAAATCATATTAAAATGCAATTATTAATATTTAATTTAAAAAAAGTTATAATTATTTAATGATTGAAAAACATCATGTAAAAAGATAAATTAAACAATATTTATATTAACTTTTATAAACATAATATATAACTAAATCATTTCGAAAGGTGTTGATTTTTATTATGAAAAAACATTACTCAATTTGGTTAGATAATGAGGAGAATATAAAATTCCCTCATGTTAAAGATGGGATAAAAGTAGATGTAGCTATTATTGGAGGAGGAATAGTAGGGATTACAGCAGGTTTAATGCTTAAAAAAAAAGGTTTTAAAGTTGCAATAATAGAATCGAAAAGAATATGTTCTGATGTAACAGGATCTACAACAGCTAAATTGACAATATCTTCAAATTTAATTTATAATCAATTATTATCAAATTTTGGGATTGAAACTGCTTTGAAATTTAAAGATAGTAACATATTAGCTTTTAATAGAATATCTAAAATAATTAATGAAAACAAAATTGATTGTGATTATAAAAAACTTCCATTATATATTTATTCTACAGACAAAAATAATTTTAAAGATATTGAAAAAGAGTACGATGCAATAAAAAAACTCAATATAGATGCTGATTTAATTGATGATTTTCAATTACCTTATGAAAAATCATTCAAAGAAATTAATGAACAAAATAAAACAACGATAATAAAAAATAATATTAGTGATTCTGATAATAAGATTATAAATAAAGCTATCAGATATAATAAACAAGCCCAATTTCATCCTAAAAAATATTGCAATGGATTAGCAAAACTTATATCTGGAAATGGATCATATATATTTGAAAAAAGTAAGGCAATTAATATTGAAGAAGGAAAAACAAATAAAATAATAACTGAAAAAGGAAATATTTTTTGTGATGATATCATCATAGCTACAAATTCACCAATATACGATCCAAATTCAACAGTTTCATATATGAATCCGATTAAATCTTACATGTTAGGAGTATATGTTAAAGAAAAAATACCTGAAGCTATGTTTGTTGATATAAACCCCTTTCACACATATAGAAAAACTCAAAATAATAATAATAATAATAATAATAATAAAGATTTATTGATAATTGCAGGAGAACATCACATAACTGGTCATGGTGAAGATACCAATGAACACTACAAAAAATTAATTGAGTTTACAAAGAAAAAATTTAACATTGAGTCCATTGAATATTTTTGGTCAGATCAAGATAATAGAACTGCTGATGGATTACCAGTCATTGGTGAAACTTCTCAAAAAGGAATTTATTTAGCTACTGGTTTTAGTAGCTGGGGATTAGTGAAAGCAACATTAGCAGGGATAATTTTAAAAGATTTAATATCAAATAAAGAAAATAAATATGCTAAAATTTTCTCTCCAAATAGATTTAAAAAAGAAAAATCAATAAAGAAAAAATGCATGAGTAATTTCAATAAAAAAGATCTAAACCAAGAAGAATTAAAATTATTAAATGAAGAACTATTAAATTTAAAAAAAGATGAAGCTAAGATAATTAAAATTAACAACAGAAGGATATCTCTCTATAAAGATTTAAAATCCAAGATTTTTGTGCTTCAAGCCAATTGTACTCATTTTGGTTGTCCTCTTAGCTGGAATTCAGCAGAAAAAACATGGGACTGCCCACAACACGGCTCTATTTTTGATTACAAAGGTAATTCTATTCATGGACCAGCTATTAAAGATTTAAAAGATTACTTAAATTAGGAAATACCAATGAATCAATTAAAAAAAATAAAATAATTAAAAAAATGAAGATTTATTAATAAAAAAAATGAAAGATTTAACTAAAATTGACCATATTGAAACTGAGAGGACTAGATCATCCTCAAAACTAAATAAAAAGATAAACAAAGCTTTTTAAAAACATTATAAACTCAAAAAATTAAACCACACCTTGAGCAAGCATTGCATTAGCTACTTTTATAAATCCTACAATATTAGCACCAACTACATAATTACCTTCAGCACCATATTTTTTAGAAGCTTCATCTATATTTTTATATATATTAACCATTATCTTTTTTAATTTAGAGTCAACCTCTTCAAATGTCCAAGATAATCTTGAACTACGTTGAGCCATCTCTAAAGCACTTGTTGCAACTCCACCAGCATTTGAAGCTTTACCTGGGAGATAAACAAGATTACTATTTAAAAATACATTTATAGCTTTCAGTGTTGAAGGCATATTTGCCCCTTCAGCTACATACTTTGTTCCATTGGAAACTATAATCTTTGCAGATTCTTCACTTAATTCATTTTGAGTTGCACAAGGCAAAGCTATGTCGCATTTAACATTCCAAATAACACTTTTTTCAACATATTCAGCAGTTAAATCTTCTTTTTTAAAATAATTTAGATAATCAGATATTCTGCCTCGATTAACTTCCTTAATCTCTTTTATAAAAGGTATGTATAAACCATTTTCATCATGAATGTAACCAGAAGAGTCACACATAGCTATTACTTTAGCTCCCATCATTACAGCTTTTTCTGCAGCATAAATAGCTACATTTCCAGAACCAGAAATAACAACCTTCTTATCTTTAAAAGAATCATTTCTAACTCTCAAAGCTTCATCAGTAATGTAAATAAGACCATAACCAGTAGCTTCTTTCCTTACAAGAGAACCTCCAAATTCCATTGGAGCACCAGTTAATACAGCTACATGGACAGTAGATAGCTTTTTATATTGTCCAAATAAATAAGCTACTTCTCTTCCACTAACACCCATATCTCCTGCAGGAATATCAGTATCTGGACCTATAAATCTAAAAAGTTCACTCATGAAACTTTGACAGAACCTCATAACTTCTCCATCAGACTTTCCCTTTGGATTAAAGTCACTTCCACCTTTAGCTCCACCAATTGACATACCAGTGAGACTATTTTTAAAAATTTGTTCAAAACCTAAAAATTTAAGAATAGACAAGTTTACAGTAGGATGGAAACGAAGCCCACCTTTATATGGACCTACTGCACTATTAAATTGGACTCTGAAGCCCCTATTTACTTGTATCTTTCCATTATCATCAACCCAAGGAACTCTAAACATTATTATTCTTTCAGGTTCAACTAATCTCTCAAGAATATTGTTTTCCTCATATTCAGGGTGTTCATCAAGAACAGGACCTATAGATTCTAAAATTTCAGTTGCTGCATCAATAAATTCCACTTGATCATGATTTTTAGCTTTTAAATCTTCTAAGATTCTTTTTACATAGGAAATAAAATCACCCCAGTTATTAGTTAATTAAAAAATATACTCAAATAATTTCAATTTGAACTTTAATAATCATTATCTAAATAATTTGAGTATATTCTTTATTTTTAACTTTGTATTATTCATTAATAAAATTTTACTTTATTATTAAATTAATTTTATTAATTAAATTAAGATAGATATTTATAAATAGTATAAATATATACATTATCTGAAAGTTTATTAATATGATTTTTCCTAATTTTATAAAAAAATGAATTTTTTGTTTTTAGAATAATAAATTAAATTAAGAAATTTATTAATTAATTTATTAATTCATTAATTAATTTATTAATTTGCAAATTTAACACCAAAATAATCTCCATATTTATTATTTGATGTATTATTATCATTAACAACTTTTTCAACACTTAAAATATTAGGGAATCCACTGTTAAATCCATTTCTCCAACCATAATACTTAATTTTATATGTGCCATTAATTTTAAGCTTATTAAATACATCTCTCGTATTAAATTTATTAAATAAGAAATTCTCTTCATTAACGAAGCCCTCATTATCAGTCGTGATAAGCATTAATTGGTCAGCATTATCTATAACCATCATACCTTCATTATTATATTTAATTCCTGCTTTAGGTTGCCATTCTTGAACAGTGATAATTTTTTCCTGGACAGATGGAACCTCATAAGCATAATGCCAATATACACTGCCAATAGGTAACATGATTGCAAGAACCACTATAAAAGCTAAACCTACACTAAGAATACCAAAAAATTTACTATCTTTCTTTTTCTTAACTATAAAACCTACAATTATAGCTACAACTAATGGAATTACTATAAATATTCCAAACTGTATTAACCATCCTTCAAACCAATTCGGTGCTACAAACATATAATCAATCCTAATTATCACAAATGTATTTTACTTCAATTATTCGAATTATTTATTACTTTAGAATACTAAATTTCAATATTCAATCCAATTGGACAATGATCTGATCCCATTACATCAGAAAGAATATAGCTATCAATTACATTATCTTTAAATTCTTCATTTACAAAGAAATAATCAAGTCTCCATCCAACATTACGGTCTCTTGCTCTTGTTCGGTAGCTCCACCAAGTATATTGCTCTGGTTGGCCATTAAACATTCTAAATGTATCCACATAACCATTATCTAAAAATTTATCTATCCATTCACGTTCAATTGGCATGAAACCTGAAACTTTCTCGTTTTCTTTAGGCCTAGCTATATCTATTGGTTTGTGTGCAGTGTTTAAGTCACCACATATCACCAGATTATTTCCTTCATCACGTAGATTATTACTGTAGTCTAAAAATGTATCATAAAACTCAAGTTTAAATTGCAGGCGGTCCTCCCCCATACCACCATTAGGCCAATATAGATTTAATAATATAAAATCATCAAAATCAAATCTTTGAAATCTCCCTTCATGATCAAATTTATCAATACCCATATCCATAGCTGTTTCTTTTGGTTTTAAAGTTGAATATGTAGCTACACCACTATAACCCTTTCTTTCTGCAGGATTAAAATAGCTATTATAACCATCAATGTGTTTTAGTTTACGAGGTAGTTGTTCGACTTGAGCTTTAATTTCTTGAATACATAATATATCAGGTTTAGAACTAGAAAACCAATCTAAAAAGCCTTTTTTTGCTACTGCACGAATTCCATTTACATTCCATGAAATTAAATTAATCTTTGTAATAGAAACTCCTCCATATTATTATAAAATAAAATTAAAATATTCTCAATAATAATGATAATAAAGAATAATAAGATAATAATAATTATAATAATAATAATAGATAAAATTATTATATAAAATTTATTATTTATTAATAAAATATTTAAATATTATCATGTTTTGATAAAATATAATCTAAATTAAAAATAATATAAATTAGAAAATATATGAATTATCTATAAAATAAATAATAATAAATAATTAAAAAATAATTAAAAAAATAGTTATTATAATTATATAAAAAATAGATACAATTAGAAAATTAATTAAAAAAATAGTTATTATAATTATATAAAAAATAGATACAATTAGAAAATT